>MTKW01005087.1_pt1 | contig 82294 bp, 82 predicted proteins | sample 1042761 | NCBI WGS metagenome assembly MTKW01 (sample SAMN06205366, study PRJNA360243) | anaerobic digester metagenome | biome: Wastewater treatment plant; feature: Anaerobic digester sludge; material: sludge; isolation source: anaerobic digester fed with sludge from wastewater treatment plant ... | reverse complement strand
CTCTTCATATAAAAATTCCCTCGTGAAGACATTTAGAGGTTTCTTCATCAAGATTTCCATCAATTTATATTCATTTGCAGTAAGTTCAATAGTATCATTACCACAGATAATAACCAGTTTTCCCCTATCTAGTTTAAGGTCCTCATAGACAAGCCATTGACTGGTATTCTCTTTTTCATGGCTGTACTCCTCATTTCTTCTCAATATTGCATGTATTCTGGCTCTTAACTCCCTTGGATCAAATGGTTTGACAAGGTAATCATCTGCGCCTAGTTCCAGGCCAATTATCTTGTCTAATATTTCACCCTTAGCAGTGATCATTATGATAGGAACATTTGATTCTTTGCGGATTTGTTTACAAACTTCTAGTCCATCTTTTTTAGGCAAAGTCCAATCTAATAAAATCAAATCGTATGGCTTGATTTTATATGCAGCTAAGGCGGCTTCACCATCGTATTCTATATCAACTTTATATCCTTCACGTTCTAAAAAGAAGGCGATATTCTTAGCCAAAATTCTCTCGTCCTCAACCAACAAGATCTCCTTCATCAGGTCCCCTCCCCTATACAATCATCTTAACATCTACTAGCCTAGCCTACAACAACCAGCCTTTAACATCGAAATCAGTTCTATTAGGGGAATATACATTGACAGACANNCTTTTGATAAATAATGTGAGCCAAGAAAGTATCCGCCCACTATCATTAACAAGCTAAAAGCAAAGGTAAATATCGATGTTACCACAATATTAAGGCCAGTAATACTAGCACCTATACCAAGCCCAACATTGTTTAAAGTTAAGGCTAAGGCAAGAGCGATTGACTCTTTTGCCTCGATAGTCGATGAATTATCTCTATCTGCTATCTCCGGATGATCTAAGATTCCTACGGATCTTACCTTTTTTACAAAAGGCTTAACAACAGTCCAAACTCCTATCAAGATCAGCATAATACTACCGAGAAAACTCGATATATTCTCAGGTATAGGGCCAACAATGAATCTACTGAGAAGCATAGATAGAGCAGTTCCTGATACGGATATAAAAGAGATTAGTAAATTACTCACGACTCCTATTTTTATCTTTTTAATACCATAGGATAGACCCACAACAAAATTATCTGCATTAGCAGAAACCGCAAACAAAAGTGAAGATAAAATATTCATCGATTCAGCCCCTAATAGAGTAGTATATCTTCCAACATACTACTCATTTTTAGGGGTAATGTTACTTTCGATGCTTATTCTATTTAATCAACTTTAACATCTCTTTAAATTCCGGCGTGCCTGACAGCTTCAAGAGATCAAATACTGCAGTTTCAGTGTTAGTTATCACAGCTCCAAGGGATTTCATTAAATCTAATCCATTCAAATAATTATTCTTGGTTCTAGAAGCTATAGCATCTTTAACTAAAAATACTTGATAACCATCATTAATCAGATCCCTAACAGTTTGAAATACACATACATGAGTTTCCATGCCGGTAACCAAGATCTTTTTCTTTCCTAAGGATTTAAGAGCTTCCTTGACCTCATCTGTATAAGCAGAAAAACTATTTTTGCTAAAAACACTACTATCATCAATTAAATCACGAAGCTCCGGAACAGTTCGCCCTAACCCCTTTGGATATTGCTCAGTAGCGATAACAGGAAATTCCATTTCTTTGGCTGCTTTGATAAGTATTTTGCTGTTATTAATAACTTGCTCCTTATACTTCATGACTGGCGCTAATCTTTCTTGAATATCAATTACCAATAATACCGTGTCTTCTCTCTTTAAAGTAAATTTGTCCATGTAAACCTCCTATATTTTTCTTGTATTGAAGAGAAAGAAACATTGACCTCCTGCAAGGAAAAGCCCTTTTGCAAGAATTGTATCCGGGCAAGGCCCGTAATGCAACAATAATCATTGTATTATAGATTTAGCAGAAATAATTTCGTAATACTTCCATTATTGTGTTGTATTATGTCATATTATTGACTATTATGGATCATAAGTTAGTGAATTACCAAACTTTTCAGCGGAAGGGAGTAAATTAATGAAGAGTATTCGAACCAAATTAGTTGTCTTTTTCGTTTTATTATCTTTACTATCATCTTTATCCCTAGGTATCATTTTAATACGAAACGCTAGTAACTCACTAACTCAAGAAGCAGAGAACGCACTTTTTTCTCTTGCTGTTGAAGGTGCAAAATTAACTAATAGCAGAATAGAAACTCAAAAACAAGTTCTGAAAACGCTAGCTAATAACGAGGATATCCAAAGTATGGATTGGACAAGACAACAATCCATACTGCAACAACAATTGCCAAATACTGAGTTTCTGGACATAGCCGTTGTAGGTCTAGACGGAACAGCCCAATATTCGGATGGCTCAACCAACCAATTAGGCGATAGAGATTATGTTAAAAAAGCCATGAACGGTGAAACTGTAGTTTCTGATCTGATTGTTAGCCGTGTAACTAATAGCGTAGTTTTAATATATGCCACTCCTATTAAAGATAACGGCAAAATCGTAGGGGCTTTGATAGGTCGTAGAGATGGTAATTCCTTAAGTGGAATTACTAATGATACTGGTTTTGGTGAAAAAGGATATGCATATATCATCAATAATGAAGGTACCTTAGTAGCTCACCCCGATGGTGAGAAAGTTTTAAATCAATTCAACCCCCTACAAGAAGTTACAGAAGATCAAAGCCTAGAATCATTAGCAACTTTTTTTGAAAAGATATTAACAGAAAACACTGGAACCAATAGATATGTCTTTGAAGGAAGACAATTATATGCAGGATATACATCTATCCCAGATTCAAATTGGACTTTTGTAATAGTAGGACAGGAAGACGAGGTCTTGTCTGCTATTCCCGAAATGCAAAAAAATAGTATTATTGTTATGGCAGTAATATTAGTAATCTGTGTTGCTCTTACTTTTCTTATCGGAACTACAATCGCTAGACCAATCATTAGAGCAGTAAATTACGCAAAGGAAATTGCCAACTTAGATATTACCAATGATGTATCTGAAGCTTACCTTAAAAAGAAGGATGAGATTGGCACCCTAGCTAACGCACTCCAAGGTATAACTGATAGCTTTAGAGTAATAATTAGTGAGGTAAATGATTCTGCAGAGCAACTAGCTGCTGCTTCAGAACAGTTAACTTCCACTTCAGAACAATCCGCAAGCGCTGTAGAAGAAATAGCTAAAGCTGTTGAAGGCATAGCTGGAGGTGCTTCTGAGCAAGCACGTCAAACAGAAGATGGAGCTACAAAGGCAGATTTATTAGGACATACTATTGATCAGGATATTGAATACATCGGAAATCTCAATAATGCTTCTCTCAGAGTAGCCAACGTCATTGATGAAGGTTTAGTCGAAATTGAAAATCTATACAATATTACAGAAGAAAGCAATATTGCAGCAAAAGGCATCTTTGATATCATAGTTAAGACAAATGAAAGCTCTACTAAAATTAGCCAGGCAAGTAATGTAATTTCTTCTATTGCAGAACAAACTAATTTATTAGCCTTAAATGCAGCGATTGAAGCAGCAAGAGCCGGTGAGGCAGGAAAAGGCTTTGCTGTTGTTGCAGAAGAAATTCGGAAGCTAGCCGAACAATCTGCAAGCTCTACTAACGCCATCGATGAAATTGTCTCAGAATTACAGAAAAACTCCCAAGATGCTGTACACACTATGCAGAAATTAGCTGCTATAACTAAGGAGCAAACAGACGGAGTTGCTAATAGTAAAGATAAATATTTGCTCATTGCTGAAGCAATGAAGGAAACTGAAAATATCGTTAGACAACTTAATTCTTCTAGTAAAGAGATGGAAGCAGCTAAAAATGAGATTCTTGATATTCTACAAAGCCTGTCTGCCATCGCCGAAGAGAACTCTGCCTCAACAGAAGAAGTAACAGCTTCTATGGAAGAACAGGCTGCTTCTGTCGAAGAGGTGGCTAACTCCTGTGAAACTCTCGCGCACTTAGCTCAAAACTTACGGTCTGTCATCTTAAAATTTAAGTTTTAACTTCTTAGTTTAAATTGTATTCACCATAAAGCAAGGGTACTGTCCTTTTATTACTAATTGACAGTACCCTTGTCTTTTCGACTGTTAATTGCCATTTCGTATTTTTTATCTTTACTCCATGTTTATGGATATTACTTCACTTGGTAGTGAACTAATACCGTCTTTATAGACTACAATAAATTTTTCAAAAGCTCTGTTGAGTATTATACCTGAATCACTATCCGGTTCTACAATTTTACCAGTTGTGTAGTCCCCTGGCCGTCCGGAAAATACTATTACATAGTCTGCCCCTTCCACACTGTCCCAGCTGATCCTATGTCCTCTAAAACTTGTTTTTTCTTCATCATAGTAGACCTTATGAAGATGAACCACGGGTTTGAACTGGGCAATATTATCTTTCGTTACAACAAGCAGCTTTTCAGCTTCTTCTGCATTGCTATTAGATGTATCGTTAGACTCAACACTTTGGGCTTCTATAATTTCGATATCATAGACAAAGATATTGAAATGGTCTAATCTGTTAGGATCTTTCTCATATGTACCATAAACTAATATATCTTTGCTCTCTTTTTCAGCTTTCACCAGCTCTTCGAATATATGTCCCGTATAGGGTAGATAGGTATTATACCAAAAACATTGTATGCTCCCGCTATTATCCTCAATCATAAATCTAATATTTCTGTAAGTATCTCTTAAAAAGGAAAATTCCTTATTTACTTTACCTCTGAGTACTATCTTTTCCCCAATATTAATGTTAGCTAAATCACTTATCTTTACAGGCAAAAATTCTTCTCTGTTCACATTATTGTGAAAGTCATTTTCATCATTGTTAGTATATAAAGCATTACGTGGCGTATGTTGCGGATTAAGGCTTTCACTAGGTTGAATGCTATCTATATCTATATCATAAATAACAAAGCGAAGCCCGCGAATTGCCCTGGGATCTCTTACATATTCTCCATAAGCTTTTATCTGTTTTCGTTTTTCGCTAATTCTCACCAAGTATTTCAATACTTCTGCTGTCTTAATTGGATCTGTATCAAACCAGATGCAATCCACATAAGAAAAATCATCAACAAATTGGAATCTCGTATCTCCGTTTTTATCTAAAGCAAGACTGCCAATAAAGCCTTGTGTAGCTACCTTTTTATTAAGCATGTTCGGATCAAAGTTATCATATAAACCATATAAAATGGATAAGGCCACTGGTTCGAATTCTTCTCTATTCACATTTGTGTGAAGATCTTTGTCTTTGTAGTCTGATATTGTTATGGTATTACTTGTCCTAACCGCATTGTTATTGCAATTTGTGCAGCCTGCGATATTTAAGCTTATTATGATTATAAAAATACATATACTTGTACATCTAGTTCTATTGTTCACTGATACATCACCTTACTCATTGCTGTATATGATTATGTATTCTGCTTTTTAATGTAGACATTTAAGATGTCCTCGAACAGTACCTGGTATTTGCCTTTTATTTTCGTTCTGAGGATGATACTTTGAAATTTGTATCAGTATTATTACGAGAGTATTCAACCGTATAATCATAGATAACATCCATTTCTGGGTTCTTAAGAGATAATGTTACAATGCCATTTCCTTGATAGGTTAAAATGCTATCATCAGCTATAACGCATATATTTTCAGCGTCCAGACCAACTGGATAGCTCCATGGATCTTTTACAAATGCCAAATAACAAGGGTTCCCACTTTCATCTGTATATTGGACAACTCCTGTTAGACCATATGCCATATCCTCGGCAACTACACAATCCGTTATCACGCAATTACTGTTGTCCTTCTCATTCATGAAAATTTGTATCACTTGTTCTTTGGTAAGAGCTTTTTCCTCAGAATCCGAAGAGACATCAGACTGCGTTGAAATTTCCAGTCTATCTGTTGCCGGAGCATTTATATAGCTTTTCTGACACGCAGATAGGAACAAGCAAATCAGAATACACGGCATAATAACTTTTAACATTTTTTTCATAAGTATTCTCCTCGTAAAATATAAAATAGACTTAGTTCAGGGGTAACTTTTAACTCAGTTCCCTTTAATTATAACATGTTGAGCTTATAAAAAAGGTACTGCATTTTGAAATTGCAGTACCTTTCTATATTTCATCAAGCTATTTACTTCTTGTGGTTTATTGCTGCTTGTGCTGCTGCCAATCTAGCGATAGGCACTCTAAATGGTGAGCAACTGACATAGCTTAAACCCAGCATATGGCAGAACTCAATAGAGCTTGGTTCGCCACCATGTTCACCGCAAATACCGATTTTGAAGTCTGGCTTCTTGGTACGGGAAGCCTTAACAGCCATATCCATTAGTTGACCTACGCCATCCCGATCCAGGATTATAAAGGGATTATTCTTGATAATCTTCTTATCAAGGTAATCATTCATAAATTTGCCTTCTGCGTCATCTCGACTGAAGCCGAAGGTAGTCTGAGTCAAGTCGTTAGTACCAAAGGCAAAGAAATCGGCTGATTCAGCAATTTCTCCTGCCATCAGACAAGCCCTAGGCAATTCGATCATTGTACCGATAGTATACGAGATCTTAGCACCCTTTTCAGCCATAACCTCATCTGCTACATCCTCTGCGACTTGACGTAGCATAGCCAACTCATTCTTATCCATTACCAGCGGAATTTCAATTTCCGGTGAAACCTCATAACCCTCAGCTACTAGGCGAGCTGCAGCTTGGAATATTGCGCGTACTTGCATCTTGTAGATTTCTGGATAAGTGATACCCAGACGGCATCCTCTATGCCCTAACATAGGGTTAAATTCATGGAGGTTACGTGCTTTAGACAGTAGAACCTCAAGTTCAGCTAATTTGGCTGGATCAGCTTTAGTCCTTTTTAGTTCCGCTATTTCCAAGACCAGCTCTTCGATATTCGGCAGGAATTCATGTAAAGGAGGATCCAGCAGGCGGATAGTAACAGGCAGCCCATTCATTACCTTGAGAATTCCATAAAAATCATCTTCTTGAACCGTTAGCAACTTAGCTAGCTCAGCTTCTCTCTCTTCCAAAGTATCAGAGAGAATCATCTTCTGTACAATAGGTAACCTATCTGTTGCCATGAACATATGCTCAGTACGGCAAAGTCCAATACCTTCAGCCCCAAATTCGCGAGCTTTTTCAGCATCTGCAGGATTATCAGCATTAGTTCTAACGGACAGTACCTTTATTTCGTTAGCCCAATCCAGAATCTGTTGGAATTCAGGACTTAATTCGGGATCGATCAGCTTAACTTCTCCTAACATAACAGTACCGGCACTACCGTCTAAGGAAATCATATCTCCTTCTTTGATAACCTTGTTGTCAACAGTAATTGTTCCGGCCTCATAATTAATCTTTAAGGCTTCACAACCACATACACAAGATTTACCCATACCCCGGGCTACGACTGCAGCATGAGAGGTCATGCCGCCCCTACTTGTTAAAATACCTTGAGCATAAACCATGCCATGAATATCATCAGGAGTGGTTTCTGTGCGTACTAAGATAACCTTCTTACCTTCTTGGCCTAAGACTTCAGCCTTATCTGAGTCAAATACAACCTGACCAGAGGCAGCACCAGGTGAAGCAGGAAGGCCCTTAGCAATCACTTCTAGTTTTGCCGCAGGATCAATCCGACGATGCAACAATTGATCTAATGAGGCAGGATCTACTCTCAAAATTGCTTCTTCTTTAGTAATAAGTCCTTCATTAACCATATCAACAGCAACCTTGACAGCAGCACTGGCAGTTCTCTTACCGCTTCTAGTCTGCAACATATACAGTTTACCCCGTTCAATTGTAAACTCTATATCCTGCATATCCCGGTAATGGTTTTCCAGTTTATGGTAAATCTCAACAAATTGCTCATATACAGCTGGCATATCTTCTTTTAATTTGTCAATTGGCTGGGGAGTGCGGATACCGGCTACAACGTCTTCACCCTGGGCGTTAATCAAATACTCACCGTAGAGCTTCTTTTCGCCAGTAGATGGGTTTCTAGTAAAGGCTACACCTGTACCGGAATCATCACCCATGTTACCGAAAACCATGATCTGTACGTTTACTGCTGTACCAAGGCTTTCCGGTATCTTGTTGATCTTGCGATATACCTCGGCTCTAGGATTATACCAAGAAGCAAATACAGCCTGAACAGCCATCAACAATTGTTGCTTGGGATCTTGGGGAAATTCTTCGCCAGCTTCCCGCTTAACTATTGTTTTATAGTTCTGAATCAGTTTTTCCAAGCTCTCCTCGGAAAGATCCTTATCTAGGTCTACACTTTGTTCATTTTTTTGCTTCTCAAGAGCAGCTTCAAAATGAAAATGCTCTATACCCATTACAACTTCAGCAAACATTTGAATAAACCGACGATAACTATCTAAGGCAAAACGACGGTTTTGAGTAGTATTAGCTAAACCTTGAACTGTCTGGTCATTCAGACCTAAATTCAAAATAGTGTCCATCATACCGGGCATGGAAATAGGGGCTCCAGAACGAACCGACACTAATAATGGGTCGTTGAGATCCCCAAATTTCTTACCTACTTGGGTCTCAACACTATTAAGTTTTTCCCATAGCTCCTCTTCTAGACCCTCAGGAAATTGTTTACCCTGCTTAAAATACTCAATACAAGCCTCAGTAGTGATTGTAAGTCCCGGGGGTACAGGTAGACCAAGATTAGTCATTTCTGCTAAGTTAGCGCCTTTACCGCCTAATAGATTTTTTTGCTGGGCATTTCCTTCTTTGAATAGATAAACATACTTAATTTTTGCCACTTTGCTCACCTCTATAATATATTTGCAGTATTCTGCTGGCAGTTTCTTCTATAGCCTTACTGGAAACATCTATAATTGGGCAACCTAATTTTTTCATAATACCCTCAGCATATTCTATCTCTTCTAAGATTCTTTTATAGCTGGCATATTCAGCATTGGGAGCTAATCCTAATGCCTTTAAGCGTTCTTGACGAATAGGGTTTAGTACATCAGGGCGCACCGTTAGGCCGATAATTTTTTTGCTATCTTTGGCTTGCATCAACTCTTCTGGAGGTGCAACTTCCGGTACCAACGGGATATTAGCCGCCTTTATACGTTTATTAGCTAAGTACATACATAATGGTGTCTTAGATGTTCGAGATATCCCCACCAAAACAAGATCGGCATAAAGAATTCCACGGGGGTCTTTGCCATCATCATATTTGACAGCGAATTCAATAGCCTCTACTCGGTGAAAATACTCAGCATCTAATTTATGAAGGAGTCCTGGTTCATAGTGAGGCACCTTACTGGAAACTTTTTCTATAGCCTCCATCATAGGACCTAGGACGTCTACCGCAATTAATTTCTTCTTCTTCGCTAACTTAGTCATCTGCTCTCTAAGTTGGGGAATAACCAAAGTGTAGGCCACAATGGCCTTTTTCTGGGCAGCCTCTTCCAAAACCTGGGCCAGATGCTCCTCATCCTGGACATAGGGGACACGAATTAGGTCTGCCTGACCTGAATTAAATTGACTAATTGCCGCTTTAGCTACAAATTCTGCGGTCTCCCCGATTGAATCAGAAATTACATAGATTAGTGGAGTGGATATCTTGTTTCCCCCCTTGTTTGATTGGTTTACCTTGACCCAATTCATAGAAAGCCCTTGTAATAGTTGTTTTGGTAACTCTACCTACTACCTCTAGGCCTGATCTACCCTCATGATATACAGGTCTGACTACAGGCAGTGAATCAATCTCATGTATCACCAGCAATTGGGCCGCATGCCAGAGGCTATCTTCCGGATTTACAGTAATTACATTAGGCATTCTAGTCATAACTACTGTGATCGGAACTTTATGTATATCCCCTTGGCCTAAAGCTATCTTCAAGAGATCTTTTCTGGAAACAACCCCTTCTAAGAGACCTCCCTCACTCACTATAAACAAACTTCCTACATCTAAAACAAAAAGGGTAACAATTGTCTCATAGACAGAGGATTTTACGCTAACAACTGCCGGAACAGCCTTTAAATCCTTTACTTGGATTTTTTTCAATTCTTCACTTACTTCAGAGATAATACTTTTGCCGGTATAAAAATAACCCACCCGAGGGCGAGCCTCTAACAGATTTGCTTTGGTCAACAAGCTCAAATCCGGCCGCAAGGTAGCCCGGGCTACACCAAGTTGATTGGCTATTTTCTCTCCATTAATTGGCCCTTGCTCTTTAACTATTTTCAGAATAGCTTCCTGACGCTCAGTGAGCCTGATAATATCTCCCCCCCTTATATAACAAGTATGTATCTATTATGCTACACTATTTATCACATTTCAATAAAAATGTTATATTATATTCTGTAAACTTTCAATAACATAACATTAATAGTTTATATTTTTTAGCCTTTCATCCAATAATTCGACTATATTTATTCCTAATTTATTCTGGCGAAAATTAAGGGCAGCAACTTCAATGATTGAAGCAATTGTTCGTCCCGGTCTTACCGGAATACGTATATATGGTATCTTGATTCCTAAGATTTCCTTATACTCATAATGATCACCCAAGCGATCATAGTCATAAGGCGGCAACCAGGGCTCAAGATGAACGATTATATCAATTTTTTTGTCAGCGCGAATAGCTTTTAAGCCATAAAGAGTACGAATATCTAAAATGCCAATACCCCTTACTTCTAATAAATCCTTAGTTAATTCTGGACCACTGCCAAAAAGCATATCCGGTCTGGGTCTTTTGATTGTTACACTGTCATCGGCTACCAAGAGATGATTATCTTGTAGTAAAGCCAGAGCCGTTTCACTTTTGCCAATCCCACTCTCGCCGGTAATCAAAACCCCAACGCCATAGACATCCATTAAAGTTGCATGACATTGAATACTCTCAGCCAACTGGTTCTGTAAGTAAAGGGTCAAGTCCACTTTAAGGTCAGAGGTTTCCTTCTCACTCCATAATAACCAGCGCTTATTATCCCTGGCGGCTTCAATAAAGTCTTCCATTATTTCGTTTTTATTAGCAATAATTAAGCAGGGGATCTCTTTACTCATTAGTTTATATATAGATCTGCGACGTTCTTCTTGAGATAAATTCTGCAAATAATAAATCTCGGCATTACCTAACATTTGAATCTGTTTGTATTGAAAGAAACCATAAAAACCAGTGAGCTGCAAACCTGAGCGATTTACCTCATATTCAGTCACAGCCTGTTCAGGGTCACCCTCAACCACTACCTTTAATTTAAAAGTATCAATTATCTTTTGGATATTAATGCTGTTCATCTTATCAATCCCCTAACTACAAAAAATGGTTCTTGTATATTGTGTGAAATAAAGCGCAGATTTAGTCACTAACGACTAAATCTGCGCTTCATTTATGCCAAAATAATTAATACCTAGCGATGACTTACCCTCTCAAGGCAAACATCTGACTAACATCTTCTGCGCCCCAAGTATCCACGATTGCAGCCAGTTCCTTGTGATCCTTGGCGTAATCTCGTAAGGACACTCCCTTTAAGCTAGCATCTATAGCCTGTCTCATAGACATAGAACCAGCCCGGGCACCCATCGGATGACCATGAATAGCACCGCCGGCCGCCACACAGACATCAATACCACAAGTCTTCACAATGTGGGGGATACTTCCCTGAGTAGTTCCTCCTGAAATACAAGGCAGCAATTTTCTCATGCCGAATAATGGCATACGGGCATTGTTAACCTGCATTTCATACTTATTCATTACAACGGGGAATTTCCCGTAAGGGCTGGTGATAATCGCCATGTCTGCTCCAGCCATTCTAGCTAATTTACCCATCAATAATGGAGAGCTTATTCCATGATAAGGTGAGCCGAACATTGCTCCGGAGAAGTCTACGTGAGCTAGAATAGGTACGTTGATATCCGGGTCCTCACATATTTCCTGAGCAGCAGAGAAGCCTACAGTATAGAAATTCATCATCAAAGCGTTAGCACCGGCCTCAATAGCTCTCTTGGCGTGTTCTCTCATTTTCCAAACGTTGTCGGTAATGTTTACTGTATAAAGGGTCATTTCGCCTTTTTCTTCATCAGCCTTCTTTAAAGCAGCCATTATGGCTTTTACTCGGTCCACTAAGGGGCAGAAATCCAGGTCAGCAGCCAGCAATTCGTCATCCTTGATAATATCAGTACCACCCCGGGCCACCTCATAACACATAGCCGCTCCTTCAGGAGGTGTCCAACCAGTACAAGGCTTAACCATGTTGTTGATGAAAGGTCTGTCTTTTACCCCGGTCAGCTCCCGCAAACCTTCAATTCCAAATTTAGGCCCTTTAAAGCCTTGGACAAACTTTTTGGGGAAATATAGATCTAATAGCTTTAGTCTCCCGGCGTTGGCAATATTACCAATGACAGAGGTCAGCAGCATAGGAATCTGCGGATTGAAGTTTGCAGTCGGAAAAGCGACTTGCATAATAAACTTTCTGTGGGTAACATCCTTAGGAACTTCAAATTCATAGTCGGGAATCTCAAATATTCCTGTAACCTTACCACCGTGCTTAATCTTAACCTTGTTGGTTTCACCGGGAACCTCAACCCAGGTACCAGTAGTCTGCTCGTCAGCTATAGCAACGGCATACTTGGTAACGTCCTTTGTATTTGTTTCAATAAAGTAAGTCGCAATAATATAGTCCTCGTCTAAGCACACCTCAGGAAAACCGAAAGTAAATTCATTCATTGATCATACCTCCATTTTTAATTGATTATTTTACTATCCTTCAACACTTAAATTAGTCATCAAATTGATCTAAGAGCTCTAGTAGACCAGTCATCGCAATTTCTTCATCCTCCCCCTCCGTTATGATAGTAATTTTGTCACCTTTACCAGCTCCAAGACTGAGTAAAGAAATAATACTTTTAGCGTTTACTGTTTGATTTCCTTTCTTGAGGGTGATCTGCGACTTATAGCTGCTGGCCTTTTTAACGAAGACTGAAGCAGGCCGAGCATGAAGACCCGTTTTGTTCTTAATCACAAATTCTCTTTCCTGCAAGTTAAACACCCCCGTTCCCTCTCAAAGTCTAACTATAGATAGACAGCAACATCACTTGTCATAATCAGGATTCAAGAGAAATTTAGGTTGTTCACCATTTAGTAGCTTAAATAAATCATCCACCACCATATTAGTATGGTTCTCGATTACTTCGTCTGCTGTCCCTGCTAAGTGAGGAGTTGCAAAAACATTGTCTAAGGTTAGCAAGGGGTCACGATCAGGTCCGGTAGGTTCTTGATGGAATACATCTATGGCAGCCCCGGCAATTTTCTTATTCTTTAAAGCCTCATACAGAGCATCGTGATCGATTACAGCAGCCCGAGCACTATTAATCATATAAGCAGTTGGCTTCATTAGAGCTATTTCTTCAGCTCCAATCATACTCTTGGTTTCATCGCTAACGTTCATATGCAAGGAAACCACATCAGCCGTCTTTAAAAGAGTGGGTAAGTCCACCTTTTCCACATTATGCTGAGCATAGAGATTTGAATCGTTCACATAAGGGTCATAAGCAATTACCTTGCTGCCAAAAGCATTAAAGAGACGGGACACACTTCTGCCGATATTTCCGAAACCTACTAAGCCTACTGTCAGGCTGGCCAGCTCTCTGGTACGAAAGATAGTATAAAAGTCCAGCCATTCTTGCCATTTTTTGGCATGAAGCCACTCCGTCGCCGGACGGATTTTCTTAATTACGGCTAGAGTCATCAGGATAGTAAACTCAGCCACTGAATTAAAGTTCCGACCCGGTGTATAGAGAATCGGGATTTTCCGCTCATTACAAGCTTTGATGTCAATAGTGGGATCATCACCACGCAGGCCTCGACAAACTCCGATAATCTTCAACTGAGGGTTGGCTTCAATAACCTCTCGGTGAACCTCATCGGTCTCCACTATTAAGATGTCCTTACCTTGAACCATTTTTTTTAGTTCTTCCTGGGTATTAGGCCGGCCTTGTTCTAACCAGTTATGATACTCCACATCCATTTTTTCCTGTAATCTGGCAATTCCTTGGTCACTAAATGAAGCAGTTACTAAGACCTTCATTTTTTCCATACTCTAAACTCCTTTGCCGATTAATCCAAATTAGTATGTTAATCTTATGTGCCATTTATACAGACTAGTTTGCCTAGTCCCGTGAAAAGCCTTAAGTCCTAGCCCTTCGATCCTCCAAATTATTCATAAACTCCTCACTGGCCCCGGCAGCCATCTGCCAAGCCCGGCGATTCTTGCGGAAGAAGAAATATACTATAAGGTAAACAGCTATAGCAATAGCTATGGTAACAAATCTAATCCCCTCCGGTGCCGCAAAGGCTTTATAAGCAAGCCACAGCAGGGGATTATTACCAATTGACCAGGCGGAAACCATGGAACCAGCGGCAGGCATCTCCACCCCGGAGTTTATGGCAGCCTGGGTAAATACCGAAGCAATGTCAGAGTTACACCAATGAGCAGCCCCATACCAGACAGCCCCAGTAATCAAAGCGCTTAAAATATTTCCTCGCATTACAGTAACTATACCTATAACCATAAAAGGCATTGCTGGAAGGTCCGCCAAAGGCAAGATAATATTACCCGGTAGAATTACGGAGATCAGTAGGATAATAGGTATTAAGAGTAACCCTGTAGTAAGGGTGGCCTCCTCACCAAAAAGTACTGCAGAGTCCATGGAGATATAAAAATTATCTCGTTTGATTTCTCCTTTGCGGATTCTGCTGTTTAAGGTTTGGCTTATGGGAATAAGCCCCTTAACAAAAAGGCCAGAAACTGCAGGGTATAAAGCCATAACCGCACCTGTTATGATGGCAGTTTGCAAGATGTTAGACCAGCCTTCTAAAGTACCGATCTTAGGTAGATTAGCAATTATGGCTATAACCAGACCAATGATCAAACCCATACTGATAGGTTCACCCCAAAAACCGAACCTTTCCTTCAGCCTTTCGGGATTGAGCTTAATATCATAGATACGAAGTTTGATTAGAATCCATTTGGCAACAATTGCAAAAGGGGCACAGTTTGTAGAGGCACAAGTAGTATTGGTTATACCATCATATCCGTAATACTCCTGAATAGCCGGTGCCAGCCAATCGGCTATCAAAAGCAGAATAAGGTTAGCATACATTGCGAAGACAATACCTAACCAGAAACTTCCTGTCACCAGTTGGACTATGGCCGCCCAGAACACGAATTGATAGTAATTCCAGATGTCCGTGGGGTGAAATGTGTCTGTCCACCTAGTTAAAAAAAGTAAGAGATCGAAAAATACACCGAAAACCAGATAAAACAAGCCAATCTGATTAGCATAAACTATTACCGCTGCAGCAGGCCAACCTAAGTCAATTACCGGCAGATTTATCCCGGTATTCTCCACCATGGTGTTAACAGCTGGCCCCAAGGAGGCCATCAAGCTACCCAGGATGATATTAAAGGCAGCCAGGCCAATACCCATAAAGATGGCGCCCCGTAATGCATCCTTGAACTTTACCCTTAAAAACAAACTCAGAATTAAGACTACTATCGGAACTAGAATTGAAGCCCCGAAGAGATCAATAATCATCTTAAGAGTTGCCATGTTTTTTGGCCTCCTGTATTTCTTTGATTTTAGCTAATAGTTGTTCAGTAAAGTCTTCGACACCTATACCGGTTAACAAGGATATACCTACCATAATGGGGATATTGTTCTTATTAGTGGCACTTGTTTTCCCTGTAGTAATAATCAAATCAGCACCGCTGATATTAGCTATTTCAGTTATCTTCGCCGGAGTAATATTATGGTCGATCTTCTCCTTTTTAAGAATTTCTTTGACTTGATCCGTAACTACCGTAGTGGTAAAAATTCCTCCACCGCAGGCCACAACAAGGTTTATCATAGCTTCTTAGTCACTCCTTTCAATCTAATCCATTATTTCTAAAGCATTGCCTAAGATGGTGTTAAGGTAATTAAGAGCTTCTGCAGCTTCTGTATATCCTTTGAGCTTTACAAGAGCGTCCCCCTCTCTGAAAGCAAAGATAAATTTTTTCAATACCTCTACCTGAGCTTCAGGATTGGTAATGCCAAACAAAAACACTATCTCCACATTTAAATCTTCTTCGGAACCATCCATTGGACTGAAGAGCACTGGTTCTTTTAGGGTAGCAAAGGATAAAAAAGAATTATTACAGTGCTCTCCTATATGGGGAATCGCAATATTAACTTCAAAAGCCAAGCCAGTAGGAAATTCTTCTTCCCGTTTCAGAACCCTTTCGATAAATTCCTCCTCAATATGTCCCTTCTTCAGCACCCTTTGACCTAACTCACGAATCACCTGTTCCTTATTCTTTGCAGCAAAATTTAAGACTACTAAATCCTTACTTGTGGCTAAACCTTGGATTTCTGCCATCCAATCATCCTCCTACGAATTAGTTGTACTTGATTTTCTGTAACCTGGCTCTAATTTCATTTGCTGATTGTAGGGTTAATACTTCTTGTGCTATCTCACAGGCTTCCTGATAAGAAAGGGAACGAATAACCTTCTTTATCCGGGGAATTGAAGACGCACTCATTGAAAATTCATCCAGCCCCATTCCTAAGAGAATAGGTGCTGCCTCTACATCACCAGCCATTTCACCACACATACCTGTCCACTTTCCGGCTCGGTGAGAGGCATCAATAACTTGCTTAATCAAGCGTAAAATTGCCGGATGCAAGGGATCATAAAGGTGGGAGATACGTTCATTCATCCGATCTACAGCGATAGTATATTGGATGAGATCATTAGTTCCGATACTGAAGAAATCCACTTCTTGAGCCAAGAGATCAGCAGTAACGGCTGCCGCCGGAATTTCTACCATAATACCTACTTCAACATTAGGGTTAAAGGGCTGACCCTCCTTGGCCAATTCCTCCTTGGCCTCTGCTAAGTAACGATTAGCCCGGCGTATTTCCTCAGCATTAGAAATCATCGGATACATAATACGTACTTTACCGAAATTACTCGCCCTTAGAATAGCCCGTAATTGAGTCTTAAAAATATCACTTCTATCCAAGCAAAGTCGAATGGCCCTCCAGCCTAAGAAAGGATTGAGTTCCTCCGGCATCTCTAGATAAGGCAACTTCTTATCGCCGCCAATATCTAAAGTACGAATGATTACCGGCTTGGGAGCCATAGTTTCTACAACCTCTTTATAAGCTGCGAATTGCTCTTCTTCCGATGGCAAAGAATCTCTATCCATATATAAGAACTCAGTACGATATAAGCCAATACCTTCCGCGCCGTTTGCCAGGGCACCCTCAACATCATTAGGGGTCCCGATATTAGCCGCTATCTCTACCCGACGACCACAGCATTGGGTCTCACAAGGCAGATCTTTTAGTTGGGCCAATTCTTGCAGAAACCGGCTATATTCCTCACCTTTACGACGATATTCTTCTATAGTAGCCTCATCAGGGTTGAGTATGACTATGCCCTCATTACCATCAATGATAATAGTGTCCTGATCCTTCACCTGGTCTGATAAATCACCTAAACCTACAACTGCCGGAATCTCTAAGGACCTAGCCATAATAGCTGTGTGAGAAGTCCTTCCGCCTAAATCTGTAGCAAAACCCTTAACTAATTTTTTATCTAATTGGGCAGTATCCGAAGGGGTCAGATCCTTGGCTATGATTACTGCTTCTCTATCCAGGGCAGATAGAGACTGATTTTCCAAACCCAAAATATTATTAATGATTCTCTGGCCGATATCCTTAATATCAGCAGCCCTTTCCTTAAGATACTCATCTTCCATTTCTGCAAACATCTGCACATACTGTTCCACCACTTGGGAAACGGCATATTCGGCAGATACTAATTGAGAACTAATCTTATCCCTGATGGCATCTAAAAAAACATCATCAGCCAAAATCATTAAGTGAGCATCAAAAATTGCGGCTTTATCCGCCCCCAATTCTTGCTGAGTTTTCTTTTTTATATTTTCTAACTGGAGGTGAGCCTTAACTAAAGCATCATCAAAGGCCTTAATTTCAGTAGCAATATTTTCTGTTGTAATAGGGGTTTGAGAGATAGTTGCCGTCTTGCTTTCTAGAACAAAGGCCGTACCCATAGCAATTCCCGGAGACGCAGCGATACCTTTGAACATGATATTTCCTCCTGCCAGAAAATCGGTTTATTTTGAAGTTTACGATTAACTTTCCTCTTAAAACAAATTTTTATACCGTTAATTCTGATGCATAAGCCGTCGCTTTTCTTGCAAGTTAAGCACAATTTGATAAGAATTGTTCTTTACACTACCTAAAGCTATCTCTGGCTTCATTTTGCCGTGAAAGTCACTGCCGCAAGTGATCAGTAAATTCTTCTTCCGGCAAAAATCAGCGTAATAATCCTGCTGTTCTGGCGTATGCCAGTTAGAATAGGCTTCTAATCCGGCTAAACCCATTTCCAACAGTTCTAGGATTATCGGCTCATCCTCTTCTGTTAAGGTAGCGCCGGGGTGAGCCAATACCGGTACACCGCCGATAGCAATAATCGTCTCCACAACCCGGCTGGCTTCCGGAATATATTCCGGGGCATATAACTCCTTGCCAGGTATCAGATAATCAACGGTGAAATCTAAGACATATTTCTCCCAGCCACGGTATTTTGCCAGAAGTTGATTATCAGCATTACGACTATCCTCAAAAATTGCCTGAGCGTAGATGGAAGGTAGAGGATTTTGTCCACGGCTGATCTCCAAGACAGCAGCCTTTTCAATATAGAACCCTGCCTCTTTGATTTTTTCCAACTGTTTATCGACAACCGCCATTTTTTCTTTGTTTACTGTCTTAAAGAAATCTGTCAACCGCTGATCATGATGATTTATGTAATAGCCCAGTATATGCAGATATTTTCCTCTATGCATGGCCGTAATCTCTGTACCCGGAATATACTCAATATTGTATTTCCGGCTCCAGTACAGACCATCATCTACAGCGTCAACTGTGTCATGATCGGTAATGGCTATGGCTTCAAGACCTATCCCCTTGGCCATTTCCACAATCTCCCGAGCCGAAAACTCTCCATCACTACTAGCATCAGTATGAATATGCAAATCAACCGCCATAAAAAAAGCCTCCAGGTCTATTTACGACATCTGAAGGCTAGTTTATGAAAAATCAGCGATAATAATTCACAAAAAAACACATAATATATCCACCATAACAAAAAAGGGAGAGTAATATGACCGTAACTATTTTAGAAAATGCTGAAGGACGCTTAAGCTATCACGATTCTGTAGAAGAAATGCTACAAAGAATCAAGGACGATGGTTTAAGCAGCTCTTTTTCAAGATGGGACAATCAAGAAAAATTGCGCTGCAAATTCTGTCTGGAAGGAATAAGCTGTTGGTTATGTACCCATGGTCCTTGCCGGATCAGCGAAAAGACCGGGGCTGATAAAGGAGTATGTGGTATCGGCCCTGACGCTATGGCCATGCGCAATATGTTGATCAGAAATATCATGGGAGCCGCTACCTATAGCCACCATGCCTTTGAAGCCTTCCGCACCTTAAAGGCTACCGGAGAAGGGAAGACAGCTTTTCAACTTACTGACACTGAGAAGCTGAAAACTATGTGTGAAAAGGTAGGCCTTAACACAGGGCAAGACCCTAAGCAAATGGCCATCGAATTAGCTGACTTTTTTACCAAGGAAATGAATGTGACCCCAGATGATGAAAGTGTTATGGTTAAAGTTTTTTCACCCAAGAAACGTCAAGCTCTCTGGCAGGAAATCAATCTTTATCCTTCCGGGATAAGACACGAGATTGAAAATTCCATTGCCAGTTGCCTGACTAATGTGGACGGTGATTACGTCTCTCTGGCCAAAAAAGCAATGAGGTTAGGCTTGTCCACCATCTATACTGCCCAAATTGGTCTGGAGATGACCCAGGACATCCTTTACGGTACGCCGATGCCCCATGAGGTTGAAGTAGATCTAGGTATTCTTGACCCGGATTATGTCAACATTGCCTTTAACGGTCATCAACCTTGGATTGGGGTGGCCACTCTGCAAAAAGCCAAACAAGAGGCTTACCAAGAAAAAGCAAGAAAAATAGGTGCAAAAGGAATACGCATTATCGGTTCCATTGAAACAGGCCAAGAATTACTGCAAAGGTTTCCTGTAGACGATGTCTTTGCCGGCTTGATGGGTAACTGGCTTGCCATTGAACCATTCTTAGCTACTGGAGCCGTAGATGCTCTGGTCATGGAGGAAAACTGTTCTCCCCCTGCCATAGATCAATACGCTGAAAAATACCAAGTGGCCCTGATTAGCGTCAGTACAATCATTGGCGTCCCCGGCACTGAACATGAGATGCCCTATTATCCCGGAAAAGCTGATGAGATGGCTGAAGAATGTATCAATGTTGCCTTAGAAAATTTCCAAAAAAGGCATGGCAAAATAAAAGCTCAGATACCCCAGCGAAAGCAAAAGGCTATCGCTGGATTCTCATCTGAGGCTGTCCTAAATGCCCTTAACTATGACCTGAATAATCTGGTGGATGTCATTGCTAAGGGACAAATCAAAGGAATTGTAGCTTTAGTCAGTTGTTCCACTATCCGCAACGGTCCCCAAGATTGGAATACTATCAACCTAGCCCATGAGCTAATTAAGCGTGATATTCTCGTGGTTGCCGCCGGCTGCGGTAATCAAGGTTTAGAAGTGGCAGGTTTCTGCAGTCCTGAAGCTATGGAATTGGCTGGAGAAGGTTTAAAAGGCGTCTGTCAGACCTTGGGAATTCCTCCGGTCTTAAGCTTCGGTACCTGCACCGACACCGGGCGAATTTCAATGCTGGTAACGGCCTTGGCCGATCACCTGCAAGCAGATATTCCTGATTTACCTATTGCTATCACGGCTCCAGAATGGATGGAACAAAAGGCTACCATAGACGGCTTATTTGCTATAGCTTACGGGGCTTACACCCACCTTTCCCCTACTCCCTTCATCACCGGAGCTCCTAATCTAGTTAAGCTACTGACAGAAGGGGTAGAGGATTTAACTGGCGGTAAGATAATGCTGGGCGACGATCCTAGTCAGGTAGCTCAGGATATCGAAGACGTTATTAATAAGAAGCGGGAGAAGTTACTCTCTAAGTAACAACCTCACCCATCAAGGCAATCAAAGATGGCTGATGGTACTCGGGAACCTTCTTTTTCACAATAAGACCCAACTATGATTGTTCTGCTTTTTGTCCTTGAAAGTTATCCTGTCAGCTTCAAGGAAGCAGCGCATCATCGTTGGGTCTTTTGTACTTTCTCTTTTTTCCTTTGTAATGGTCTTACTTAATCAAATCAATTCCTTGTTTCAGGGTATCGACATCAAGAGCACTTTGAGCTACTGCTACAATATTTCCCTCCCGATCAATAAATATTGTAGTAGGTATAGACCGGATGCCGTATCTGGCAGCGGCATCTTGTTGGGTGTCATAGTATACGGGAAAGGAAAAACCCTGTTCCTCTATATACCGAGTGCCCTTTTCTTGTGTCTCCCGTTGACCGTCAACAAGATCCACCATCATAAAAGTGACATCCTCACCCAGCTCTTCATATACCCGGTTAATATCCGGCATTTCAGCTCTACAAGGAGGACACCAGCTAGCCCAGAAGTTCAGCACAATCGGCTTGCCCAAAAAGTCCGAAAACTTAACTAAATCGTCATTCCCATCTACCACCGTAAAATCCGGAGCGATTATTTTTTCCTTATCCTCATCTTTTTTGTCTTCATCTTTCTTTTCTCCTACTTCAGCTTCAGTACCATCCTTTTCATTTTGGACAAGCTCCAGATTATTACCAAGGTGCGAAAACCTTTGACTAAGAGCATCATAGCCAAAAGAAGCTAGGCCGATAAGCAGAGTGAAAACTAGGATCAATATCATTGTTTTTGTTTTATTATTCATAATTTATCCTCCTAAAAAGTCAGCAGTGATAGAAAATAACCCATATAACCAGTTGCCATTAAGAGACCTATAATTATAAGCAACCCGCCAGAGATAAGATTGATCAACTTGTAATTCTTTTTAATGAAGGCAAAGGCTCCCTTTAAGCGGTCAATTAAAAGGGCACTAGCGATAAAGGGTANNCCAAGGGAAGCCATGAATAAAGCAGAGCCTAAAAATGCACCTACACATGGCGTCCAACCAATCGAAAATACAACTCCAAATACTATTGCGGAGAAAAATCCTAGGTTTTTTACTGCCGTATTTTTATTACTCATGCGATTCAAGAATCCTATCTTCAATACCCCTAGGAAATTAAGACCAAAGATAATCACAATAACTCCGGCTACCAGATTAAAAATCGTAGCATAATCCCGGACCAGCCTACCCATAGTCCCGGCAAAAGCACCCATAATAACAAAGATAATCGTAAAGCCTAATACGAACCCAACTGAATTCAGGAGGGTTTTTCTTCTATCCGTCTCCCCTGCCGCAAAGTAAGAAATATATATAGGCAGCATCGGTAAAATACAAGGAGAAATGAAGGTGATTATCCCTTCTAAAAATAGCAGTAGATATTGCATTATCATACCTCCTGTATCAGTCTGTTAATAGTCATAACTTTGCTATCTCATTTGTCACAGTAATACTTTTTTAGAACGTCGATTATTTCCTCAACCCTGTGGTCAGCAATTGAATAGGTGATATTCAAGCCATTTTTCGTGAAATCCAAGATACCATGAGCTTTTAACAACGATAAATGTTGGGATAAAGCAGATTGACTAATGTTAGGCACAGCCTCTCCAATTGTACTGACGTTTTTAGGGCCTTCCATTAAAGCACAAAGTACCATTAAACGATTTTCATTAGCTAAGACCTTCAATAACTCCGCTATTTGTTTAGCATTATTCTCCACCGAATCTATCCCCTTTCCTCCATTGTTCAATACCAACCGTAACTCTACAGCTTTTTAGCTAGTCCCCATCAACACAAGCAAAAATTTCTGCTGGGTCTCGGAACCTTGTTCTATACGCAATAAAAAAAGCATTATATTAGCATTTTCTTAAATACTAATATAATGCCAGCTAGATCTTTTGTCAATAGTTAACAAGAATTAGACATTNNAGGAATTGGTAATCCGGTTCTTGTTACCTTTTCACTAATATTAAGAATAACAAGAACTGGGGTACCTTTGACGAGCCTGGCGAAAATGTCTTAACGAAATGACCTTAGAATCAGTTTAGCCCGGCACAGGACGTGCCGGGCAGGGAGAACTGAGCCAGGACGGCGAATTTCGACCGGTTAAACTGGTTCTTAGGACATGAGTTTAGACATTCCAGGTGAGGAATTGGTAATCCGGTTCTTGTTATTCTTAATTAACAACTATTTTACTCAAATCACCCACATTTTGAGTTAGGCTAACAATACGAACCAATAGTCCCAAACGATTGTTACGTACTATCTCGTCTTTGTCCATAACCATTACAGCCTCGAAAAAGGCTTCTATTGGTTTACTTAATGTAGCCATAGCTTTAAGAGCCGCCACATAATCGGCTTTGCTTAACAGTTCAGCTACTTTTTCCTCCACCTGCCCTAAGGCTTGGTATAGGTCTTTTTCGGCCAGTTCTACAAAATACTGGGGCTGGATAGCCGCTCCTTCAGCTTTTTTCGCCAGATTAGCAGCTCTTGTAAAGGAGGTCAGTAAATCCCGGAAATCAGCGTCTTCTCTCAGGTCAGTAAGTGCCTGGGCTCTGGCTAAAACCAGTACCGGTACACTGTAGTCTACAGCTAAGACTGCATCTACCACATCGTGGTTATGCCCTTCATCAGTCAGGATATTCTTCAATCTAGCCTGGAAGAACTCCAAGATTTTTTCTTGGGTTTTCTGACCCAAAGCCTCCTCTGGCAAAATACCTTGATAATTATTTAAAGCCGTGCTAATTAGCTGAGCCAACCCTAGCTGCAAGTTATGTTTTATCAATATCAAGCAAATACCCATGGCTTGCCGTCTTAAGGCATAGGGGTCTTGTGAACCGGTAGGTTCAATCCCAATAGCGAAGCAGCCAGCAATAGTATCGATTTTATCAGCAATACTGACTAAGGCCCCTTCCAAGCTATCTGGTACTACGTCACCGGCAAAGCGTGGCTGATAATGTTCCATGATAGCCTGAGCCACCTTATCCTTTTCTCCGGAATGCTGAGCATAATAACGGCCCATAACACCTTGTAGCTCAGTAAATTCATAAACCATAGAAGTTACTAGATCGGCCTTAGCTAATTGAGCTGCTCGCAAGCTATCGGCTTTCTGCTCAGGCTTCATAGCTATCTGAGTAGTAAGGTAATCCGTATTCTGCATAATCCGCTCTACCTTCTGGGCTACTGTACCTAAGCTTTCCTGGAAGACGACTTTTTCCAAACGTGGTAAGTACTCAGCCAGCTTCAACTTGCGATCTTCATCCCAGAAGAAACGAGCATCATCAAGTCTAGCCTTCAAGACCTTCTCATTTCCGCTAGTCACAATATCTAGATGTTCGGCATTACCATTACGTACAGTGATAAATTTAGCTAAAAGCTTGCCATCTTGCCCCCGCACAGGGAAATAGCGCTGGTGCTCCTGCATCGGGGTAATTATTACTTCCTCGGGCAATACCAGATAATTCTCATCAAAACTACCTAATAATGCTGTTGGCCACTCCACCAGTTGATTTATTTCAGCCAAGAGTTCCTCATCTTCCTCCACTATGCCACCGTTACTGGCTGCAACCTCCTGGATTTGTTTCCAACACTCGGCTTGTCGCCGAACATGATCCACCATAACATAGTTTTCTTCTAACTGCTTTTCGTAGCTAGTAGGATCTTCAATCCTAATTTCTTGTTGACCTAAAAAGCGGTGCCCTCGGCTAATCCTATCTGCAGTCAAGTCCTCGATCTCAAAAGGAATAACTTGATCGTCCAGTAAGGATACTAACCAGCGAATAGGACGGGCAAAGCGCATCTCCTTATCACCCCAGCGCATAGGCTTAGGGAAATTCAAGCTTGTAATTAACTGTACGGCCAGCTCTGGCAATACCTCTGCCGTCTTCCTCCCTTCCAGCTCTTTTTTGGCAAAAAGATATTCGCCGTTACCGACTTCTTTTACATAGAGGCTTTCGACTGATACTCCTTGAGAGCGGGCAAAGCCTTGGGCAGCTTTAGTATAATTACCGGCTTCATCAAAAGCTGCCTTCTTAGCCGGTCCCCGCACTTCTTCCTGGATATCTTGACCTTTTTCAGCCAGATCAGAGATTATTAACGCCAAGCGGCGGGGGGTTCCCCAGCTTGTAATTTTTCCATAGTTTATTCTTGCCTCAGTCAGTAGCTTTCCGGCCAGTTCCTGCATTTGCCTCAAGGCCCCTGGCATAAACTTAGCCGGAATTTCTTCCGTACCTATCTCTAACAGATAATTAGCCATCTTATGCCTCCTCCCTTTCATCCAAGCCTAGAGCTTTTCTGGCTGACGGATCTTTTAGCAGAGGATACCCCAACTTTTCACGTTGCTCCACATAAGCCTGAGCACAAACTCTGGCCATATTCCTAACTCGCGCAATAAAACCAGTACGCTCTGTAACACTAATCGCCCCCCGAGCATCTAGGAGGTTAAAGGTGTGAGAGCATTTTAGAATATAATCGTAAGCCGGCTGAACAAGTCCTTTCTCAATAACCCGCATAGCCTCTTTTTCATAGGCATCAAAAAAGTTAAAAAGCATTTCAGTATCGGCTACACTGAAGTTATAGTGAGAATAATCGACTTCATTCTGATGGTAGACATCGTGATAACTTATGCCATCCACCCATTCGATATCAAAAACACTTTCCTTCTCCTGAATAAACATAGCCAGTCGTTCCAGTCCATAAGTAATCTCACCACTAACCGGCTTACAATCCAGGCCGCCACATTGCTGAAAATATGTGAATTGAGTGATTTCCATACCATCTAACCACACTTCCCAGCCTAAGCCCCAGGCGCCTAATGTAGGTGACTCCCAGTTATCTTCTACAAATCTAATATCATGCTTGAGTGGGTCAATTCCCAGGGCTTTCAGGCTCTCTAAGTATAGCTCCTGGATATTGTCTGGTGAAGGTTTCAAGATTACTTGGTATTGAAAATAGTGCTGTAAGCGATTAGGATTCTCCCCATAGCGTCCGTCAGTAGGTCGTCGGGACGGTTCTACATAAGCCACATTCCATGGCTCTGGGCCCAGCGCCCGAAGAAATGTAGCCGGATTCATTGTTCCGGCTCCCTTTTCTACATCATAAGGCTGTAAGATAATACAACCATGCTGACCCCAGAACCGGTTTAAGGTCAAAATAATTTCCTGAAAATTCATCAACTCACACTCCTAGCAAAATTAATTAAAAAAGATTTTTGTTCTCACAAAAAAACCTCTCATCCATGCAGCTATAAGCTACAGGGACGAGAGGTTAATCCCGCGGTTCCACCCTGTTTGACTTAAAGATAACTTTAAGTCCACTTTTTAAAAATAAGGCTCCGGGGTGCCAGCCCATCAACGCCAAACCCTTTATCAAGGTGATAATAGCAAAGGTTAAACCCTCTGTCAAGACTTGTATCGTGGAGTTACAATTGTCCACCACAGTAAGGACAATAATTGAATTCCGCAGCTACATCGGTATTACAAGTTGAGCAATGCCTAAAGGGTAAATAATTGTTAATCCGTCGCAGATTCTCCTGCTTGATTTCAGTATTAGGGTTTTTCTCAAATTCCCTACCAACTAATGAATCTAATTCATAAAGGGAGCCACAGCATGAGCTTTTTACAATATACTTAACATTCCACCTGAAAACCGGTATGAAAAATATGTGGAAGTATCTGAATAACTTATGAATTTCATATCTGGCCAGTCTTCCACATGAAGGACATTCAATATTGTTATAAGTTCCTATATATTTATCTTTGTCCTGTATACCAAAAATCCCTATGAAGAACATATGACTCACTCTTTTTCTCTGTTAGTAGTCTTATCTGTTGGTGTTTTATATTCTATATTATTAATATACCATTAAAATAATAATATCAACCCCTAACTCCAACTAACCAGGACAGAAAATAATAGCTAGCATGACAAATAAAAAAGAACTCAGCCCAACACAGAATTAGGCTGAATGAATCACTTGAAAAAGATAATTTAAAAAGCTCTACTTTAATTTACTTAAAATAAGGTTCTCCTAGGATCAATTTATCTACATCAGCAGTACCGGCTTCGATCTGTAATTGCTCATATCCACTAAGGTTAACCTCAAAATCCACCGTTTCGCCGTTATTAATTGTGAACTCTTTGAGCACAGCTTCACCCGGCAGGCCAATGATCTGAACCTTTTTCACATTAACGCTTCCTGAATTATATAGGGAGAACTTACCGCCAAAAACTTGGTGTTTCTTGGCCGGTCTAATCCAGAATTTATAGACTCTAATCCCGCCTTTATTAGTAGTATTAGCCAGACCATACTTAAAAACATTACCGTTCACAGATAAGATACTAGGGTCTGTATAAAATCTGACATAATCGTAGACGCCCAAAAACTCAGCAGCACTTAGCGGTAGCTTGGTTATTTTCTCCCCTAACCAGACAGTCCTACTATTCCCATCATAGTCTACGGCTAGATTTACAGCCTCTGCAACTGCCCTAACCGGAAGATATGTAGAGCCTTGATAGATTATGGGGGGCACTATGTTCCCGCCGGACATGGGAGTAAAATCCTGCCCGTTAAGTTTAATCTTAATTCCATAATCCAATACGGCCTTAATTTCTTGTTGAGTCGAACCTGCATATACCCCTGCGCTGAAGCTAGCCCCTATTACTAGTAGTAATAAAAATACCCACCATTTTTTCATCTCTTAACCTCCTTTGAAACTGTAAAAGCTTTTCCCAAAAAGAAAGCTTTTTCTAAGAGTATATGAAAAAACAGTGAGTGATATTCCATTAATTTCCTCTATTCTTCATCCTCCAGGAAGCCTAGGTCATGCTCTTCTACTTTGCCGTCGGGCCGTACTACTTCTAACCTATAATTTTTCACGAAAGCCGCCACTGTACCTACGACGGCTATAACGGCCAAAAAAGGACTCAAAAGTGCGCCTCCTACACCTATAGCACCGAGAGTGGCCGGTATCTCCAAGACAATCTTATCTTGCTTTTTTAGACGGATCTTAGTTATATTGCCCTTTCTAATCAGCTCTTTAATATAATCTCCTAGCTGTCGTGCCTTGTCTTCCATATTTTTATCCCACTTGGTCTCTTGGCCTTCCAAGTATACTAACGCTTGAACCACATCGCCTCCTGCTTGGTCCAAAGCTTCTTTGGCCTGTCGGTAACTAACAGCCAATCGTTCCCGCAGTAAATCGATCTTGGCTAATTCATCCATTACGCCGTCACCTCCAAAAATAGTTTACCCTATTTAAGCCCAGCTAATGATTCTATTATTAAAAATAAATTATTAAAGTACTTCCCGCAGCAAGCCCCTTGATTTAAGGGGATAATCTAACTGTTCCAAGAGAAAACTCTCTACAGCTCGATCTAACACGGCTAACCCTGTCGGACTAACCTTTAAGCGCTGTAATTTACTTAAATCCATTCTGAGCATCTGCTGCCAAATCTGTAAAGCTTCAGCAGTAAAGGGTAAACTCCGCTCCAGGCCTTGTCCTTCCATAACACAATTAGAACAGAGGACCCCTCCTTGACTAACTGAGAAAATGATTTTTTCATTTCCAGCCAATGTCGAACTACAAACTACACATCCATCTAGATGAGGTCTATAGCCCAGATAAGACAGCAGTTTTATTTCTAAACCGCGCACAATAATTTCGTTGGAAGATAAGCAAAGCAAATGCAATCCAGCCACCGCCAACTGAAAAAGTCTTATGTCCCTTTCCCTTTCGGGGGTAAGACTGTCTAAGAGTTCACTCCAATAGCTGGCTGCCGCTACTGACCTTAAATCCTCCTGCAAAGGCGCAAAAGTCTCTAAACACTGGCTTTGCGTTACAGTATCCAAGTTACGGCCACGATAAAGCAGCATATCGTTTAAAGTAAATACTTGCACCCCGCCCCGCAGCTTACTCTTACTTTTCCTGACACCTTTGGCAATAGCCGATAGCTTTCCTTTTTCTTTTGTTAATAAAGTAAGCAGACAGTCTGCTTCCAAATATTTACGGCTACGCAAGACTACTGCTTCTGTTTGATAGCTTTTCATGTTTTTAACCTAGCTTTCTGGCCTTCTTATTAATTATTTCCAAACTATTCGTGCTAAAGCAATATCTTCGAGATATTTCTTTATACAATAAATAAGCCCCAATTCTCCCTGTCGCCTGAAAATAATCCCAAAAGACTCTTTCTTTCTGCATAGGCCTCTTATCCTTTCTGTCAGCTTAATATTATTTCTTTAATATTTTTACTCAAGGAAAACTGGCTATACTGGTTTGTTATTTCCATCATCTCTAAATCCTGCAAAGACAATCGCTTTTAAATCTATTATAGCGATATTGCTAGGTAAAAAGCAAATGGTTGTAGGTATTAACCCACAACCATTTTAATGTTTTTTTCGACATTTTTATCATTTGAGATTTTCCTTAGGATTACCCTTATGTTTAATTGCTTTGTTTATAGCTTTCTAGAAAAGCAATTAACTTATTAAGTGTTGTAAGTGAGATGGCGTGCTCGAGTAGACAAGCTTCATTCTCTGCTATCTCAGGATTTACTTCTAAGACATCAGTAAGAAATTCTTTTAATGTTTCATGGCGCCGACGCACCTCTTTAGCAATCTTCAAACCGGATTCTGTAAGCTCTAGGGGACCATATTTATCTTGGTTCAACAGACCCATCTTGACCAGGGTCTGAACTGCGTTGGTAGCACTAGGTTTAGTAATCCCTAAATGATTGGCAAGGTCAGTAATGCGTACCCTCTCATTTTGTTCGGATAGATTAAGGATCCCCTCTAAGTAATCCTGCAGAGAATCTGATAGAGAAAGTCCAGACTGCACAGGCCCACCCCCTTACTGTTATCCACATCTCACAAGTTAACGGTATTCTATCCACCTTTTATTGTCAAGAATGGTAGGTTCACACCTGCATAATAGAGATACCACTGCTAGTGCCCAAGCGGCTAGCACCAACCTCCAAATACTCTAGTGCCTGTTCCCTAGTTCTTATTCCCCCTGAAGCCTTAACTTTGGCTTTTTCACCAACAGTTTGCACCATTAATTTCACATCGTCTAGAGTAGCTCCAGCTCCGGTAAAACCAGTAGAAGTTTTAACATAATTAGCCCCAGCTATTACCGCCAACTGGCAAGCTTGAATCTTTTCCTCTCTGGTTAGGAGAGCTGTTTCAATTATTACTTTAACAATTGCCGAAGGATACTTAGCAGCCTCAGCAACTACTCCGGTGATGTCCTTCAGTACAGTCTCAGTTTCTCCGCTTTTTAAGGCACCGATATTTATTACCATGTCCAGTTCCCGGGCGCCTTGTTCTAAGGCTAACTTAGCCTCATAAGCCTTAGTTTCTGGACAATTAGCTCCATGAGGGAATCCAATAACTGTTGCCACCTTAACGCCTGTCCCTTCTAAGGCTTTGACACAGGTGGATACATAGCAAGGTTGGACACATACTGCCTTAAAGCCATACTCTGCAGCTTCAGAACACAAACGCAGAATATCCTCCACTCTAGCTTCAGGCTTCAATAAGGTGTGATCTATGGCTTGAGCCAGGTTTTCGCGACTAATAGACATCTTAATATTCTCCTTCGTTTATATTAATCTTCACTTATATTAAATAAGCTATTAATAGAGTCACTAAGGAAGAATAAATTATTAAGCCGGTAATATCAATGGTCGTAGAAATGAATGGGGCAGAAGCCACTGCCGGATCAATACCTATCTTCCGGAATATTATTGGCACTAAAGTTCCTACCGTCGCTGCCGTAAAAACATTACTAAGTAAAGCAAGTCCTACGCAAATCCCCAACATAGGCATACCTAACCATAAAGAAGCGATAATACCTACCAATAAGCCAAGTACAGTACCCATAGAAAGGCCTAAGATGGCCTCCCGGAGAATTACGCTAAAAACATTTTTTGAACTCACTTTTCCCATGGCAATTGCCCTTACGGTAACGGTGGAGGATTGGGTTCCTACATTACCACCCATCCCAGTAAGCAAAGGAATAAAGAAGGATAAGGCCACCACAGCACTAATTTTATCGGAAAAAGTATTTAATACTTGGCCAGAGATTAAACCGCCTAGCAATGTGATTAATAGCCAGGGTAAACGGGATCTCAGGGAAGTTATAATCCTAGCTCCGAAGGGCTCCTCTGTCTCAGCCTCTTCATCAGTAGTACCGGCTAAACGATACAGATCCTCCGACGCTTCTTCATGAATAACATCAATAACGTCGTCTACTGTAATAATACCCAGTAAAGCGCCCTCATGATCAACAACCGGAACAGCCAAAAAGTTATACTTTGATACGATATGAGCCACTTCTTCTTGGTCCATATCTACCGGAACACTAATAACATTACTCCGTAAAATATCTTTGATAATAGCGGAAGGCGTTGCAATAATCAGCTCCCGCAAAGAAATTACACCTACTAATTTGTTTTCAGTATTAATAACATAAACATAATAGACGGTCTCAGCATCAGGGGCAATCTGACGTAACTCCTCGATAGCCCTAGCTGCTGTAATATCCTCCCTGATTGCAACATACTCGGTAGTCATCAAACCACCGGCAGAATCCTCAGGATAATTCATTAATTCCCGTACGTCTTGTTGATCGTCTAATTCCAAGAGATCCAGATAGCGGTTCTGATCCTGATCCGGTAATTCGCTTAAAAGGTCAGCCGCATCGTCAAAGGGCATCTCTTCTAAGATTTCCGATACCCTGTCCTCGTGAAGGATACCTAATAATTCACCGACAAACTCAGGGTCTAATTCGTTAATAGTTAAAGCTACCGTTTCATTATCCAACAGAGAAACTATCCACTTTTGGTCACTATAATCTATTTTCTCTCAACAATTCCGCAATATCAGCCGGCTGGAATTGTTCTAAGATAGCTGAGGTTTCCTCTACATTTTTTTCAGCAATCAAAAGTTTGATTTCTTTTAAGCTCCATCCTTGAATCACCTGATTCCCTCCTTGTCAGTTGGGAACAGAAAAACATTGGTCTTGCCAATTCTGCCCCCGACAATATTTTAAGTTACAACCCTTAGGGGGCCACGAATCCACAAAACCACCTCCATCATTTTATATGCGTCCATAGACCTCACTGCTACTTACCGCCAGTGCTTTCTTGTCCACAAAAATAAACTCTAGCAAATCATGCAATTTGAGTCAATTACCTTCATAGCCCATTTCCTGCAAAAATTTTTCTTTATTGCGCCAATCTGTCTTTACCTTAACAAATAACTCCAAAAATACCTTTGTACCCAGTAAAGTCTCAATATCTAAGCGTGCCTGATATCCGATTTCCTTTAACATTCCACCCTTTTTGCCAATAATAATGGCCTTTTGGGAATCACGCTCCACATATATTGTCGCATGAATGTAAGTCAAGGCATCTGTACGCTCTTCCATCTGTTCCACATTTACTGCCACAGAATGTGGTACTTCATCCCTAGTCAATTCTAAGACTTTTTCTCTAATTAACTCAGTAACCAAATTCCGCTCAGACTGATCCGTAAAAGCTTCCTCGGGATAATAGCGTGGCCCTGGACTTAAGTAAGGTAAGGTTATCTCCACCAATTCCCGGACATTATCTCCAGATAAAGCTGAGATGGGGATAATCTCCTTCCATTCCAGCTTGGATCTATAAAAATCGATTAAAGGCAATAGTTTAGTTTTTTCTAACAGATCAATTTTATTAAGTAATAAAAATTTCGGTGTCTTAACAGTTGCTAATTTCTCCAGAATAAAAGCATCCCCTTTGCCAAATGGCACGGTGGCATCAATTAGATAATAGATCACATCTACCTCTTCCATAGCATTCATGGCAGAGCGAATCATGTTATCACCAAGGGTATCATGAGGCTTGTGTATTCCGGGAGTGTCCACGAAAACTATTTGCCAGTCTTTTTCTGTTAGTATGCCAGTAATCCGATTTCTAGTCGTCTGAGGTTTATCAGAAGTAATGGCAATTTTCTCGCCGATTATCTTATTCAATAGTGTTGATTTACCGGCATTAGGGCGACCGATAATCGTTACGAAGCCAGAACGAAAGCTGTCACTCATGGGTTTCCTCCATATCCTGTGCTGAAAAGGCTAAGGGTAATAATTCTGAAAGCTTCATTTTCGTAACTTCTCCACTTGGCGAAGCCATAATAACCTCCAGGTTTGGAGCAAACTCAGCCAAGACCTGGCGACAGGCTCCACAAGGCGAAGCCGGCTCAACCGCATCAGTTACAACCGCAATGGCTTTGAAGTTCTTAACCCCTTCACTGACTGCCTTTACTACGGCTGTTCTCTCGGCACAAATTGTCAAGCCATAGGAAGAATTCTCAATATTAGCACCGCTGAACACTTGGCCGTCCTCAGTTAGAAGGGCAGCTCCCACCCTAAAATGTGAGTAAGGCACATGAGCATTTTCCCTAGCCTTTGCGGCTATTTTAATCAATTCCTGTTCCTTCATACATTATCCCACCCTAAGATAAATTAGTAATCTACCATAGTAGCTTTCGTGACAACCTGAACCCAGGTGGGTCCGGGCAGCACTCCAATTATGTCTCCTTTCTTGTCTACGAATGAGGTGAATTCCCCGGGGAACTTCTTCCAATAAGCTGTAGTCACTTTTCCTTCCCTAAATATTAAGGCGTCTCCCTCACCATGCATCAATAACTGAAGGCGACCGTCTCCGTCTAAATAGTGATAGTGAACATACTGCACGATGATATTAGCACAAGTTATTTGATCTCCTTTAGCGGTAAGATGAGGTTTACCGGCCGTATAGCGTTCGAACACTTTATCTTCCGAATTGTATACATAGCGGACCTCAGCCTGGTGGTTCGGGTAGAAAATTGTAATATCATTCACTAGTTCCCCATCTATTTCTTCACCTAATTCGACTAAAGGTAAGTAGTTTGAAGGTGTAGTTAAATTATACTTTTCTTCCGCAGCAGCCTTTAATAAGGCCTCAGTGCTGGAATAAAGATTTGATGGTTTGGGACGATCCGGACTTCGCCAAAAGGCCGCCCGTACCTGCTTACTGCCGTTTATCTCATCTAAGTGCTCATTCTTATTCTTTTCCAAATTCTCCAGTGCTTTTATTGAGCCTCCGGCATGAACCAGGAAAGCTCCGTACTCATGGGCTAAATCATTAATATATGGTCTAGTACTACGAATTGGCCCTACGATGTCTATTGGTTCAGTGATCATAGCCAGAAAACGGGTTAGTCCACCCTCAACGGGTATTTCATAAACAAGTTCAGCCCCTTCTAAGCCTGATTGGGGCCTGGCTTCAGGTGCATTATCAATTACAACAGCCAAAGCCTTTGCCCGTTCTCTTTCCCGCCAGCCGGGAAAATTCTCCTCAGGTAATTCCGTCTCCTGGGGTTTATCTTTTTCACCTGTGAGAGACATATCTTCAGGGAAATAAGGTCGCATTAGCACATACACTAAGGTACCCGCTCCTATACTAATCACTAGACCAATGATTGCCAACAGAAAAATTCGCTTTTTAATCCACATCTTGATGTTCACAACTACTCACCCTGCACTTCCTCCCTGTTTTGAGGCCAAATGCTCTCCTTTGTTTCAGGGACACTGCCGATTTTATATATCTTTAACTTGTCCACTCTATGACCGTCTAACTTGTCTACTATGATATGTAATAATTCTATATCCAGCTCTTCTCCTGCCGCAGGAAGTCTTCCTAGGTAGTGGAAAACCAAGCCGCTTACAGTCTCATATTCTTCATCAGAAAGATTTACATCCAAAAGCTCATTAAGCTCGGAAATGGTAGTACGAGCGTCAACCAGATAAGATCCGTCTTCCAGGAGTTGAATACTTTCCTCTTCCTGGTCATACTCATCCTGGATATCACCAACAATCTCCTCAATCAAATCCTCAATAGTGATTAATCCTGCAGTCCCACCGTATTCATCTAAGATAATAGCCATATGGACCTTCTCTTTACGAAGTTCTTCAAATAGATCCCTAACCCTTTTACTCTCCGGAACATAATAAGCCGGTCGCATCAGCTCTGCCAAGGTGGTTTTTTTCGGTTCGCCTCTGAGCAAGGGCTTTAGAAGATCCTTAGCGTAGATTACACCAACTATATTATCAATACTTTGCTCATAAACAGGAATACGGGAGTGCCCTCCGGCAATAACCAAATTACTGACATCTTCCAATGTTTCGTTAATGTTAATCCCAACTATATCAATCCTAGGCACCATTATCTCCCGTACAATAGTGTCATCGAACTCAAAGATACTGTCAATCATATCCCGTTCGCCAGCATCGATAAAGCCTTCCTCTTGCCCTACATTTACTAACATCCGCAGTTCTTCCTCAGTAAGCAAAGGGTTTTCTGGCTGACTCCCACCAAAAATTCTTATTATTCCTCCAGTAAGAGCATTAAGGACCTTACTAAAGGGAGAAAGGAGCAGACAAACTATATTTACACTGGGAATAACTTTTAAAGTCACTTGCTCAGGCCGTCTAGCCGCAAAAGTCTTAGGCGTAATCTCGCCAAAAACTAAAACAATAATAGTCATGACTAGGGTGGAAATTCCGGCTCCCTTTTCGGCAAAGAGATTGATAAAAAATGAAGTCGCAATAGCCGTTGCCCCGATATTGACCAAATTGTTACCAACCAAGAGGGTAGAGATTAGCCTATTAGGTTGAGTTAACAGCTTACGGGTCAATTGGGCGCGTTTATTCCCTTCCTCGGCTAAGTGACGAATTCTGATTTTGTTTACCGTGGTAAAGGCAGTCTCTGAAGCCGAGAAAAAGGCCGAAAAACCAAGTAAGATAAGTAAGGCTAGGATTTGAGCTATTTGGGCACCATTCAATTAAGAATACCTCCTAGCTATATTACGAATTTATCTTCTGCCTAAGCCTGAGGCTTGCAGAATCATTTCTTCCGTCTCCCGCATTTTTTCAGTTTCCAGTGGTTCCTCGTGATTGAAGCCCAATAAATGAAGTAAGCCGTGGATTGTCAGGAAGCCCACTTCCCGCTCTAGGGAATGTCCATATTCAAAAGCCTGTTCTTGGGCTTTCTCCAAAGAAATGATGATATCACCTAAGAGCTGAATGCCACTTCCATTAGCAAATGGGATATCCCCTGCTTGATCTTCCTCATCAAGGGCAAAGGAAAGTACATCTGTCTCCCGATCTATCCCTCGGTAATCCCTATTTAGCTGCCGGATCGAGTCATTATCCACAAAGCTTATACTTACTTCAGTTTCCTGGGGTAATTCCAGTTCCTTAGCCGCCCGGCTTACAAGCTGATGGATTATTGTTTCTAATTCAGTGGTAACTTCCAGCTTACTCTGCTGATTCCCCAACAGTATTTCCATCAGTCAAGCCTCCTTTCTCCATGGCCTGCAGTACATTATCCGGGTATTCAATCCGAGTATGGTAAACCCCACTTAGAATATGGCAGAAAGCCTCTGCTATTTTATCTAGATCCTTGAAAGTCAGATCAGACTCGTCTAGCTGTCCGTCTTCTAGGCGTTCCTTGATGATTTTCCGCACCAAGTTCTCAATTTTATCGGGACTACTTGAATCCATAGCCCTAACCGCCGCCTCAACACTGTCAGCTAACATGATAATAGCTGCTTCTTTGGTCTGAGGCTTGGCGGCATCATAGCGGAAATCATCTTCGCTGATATTATCAGCGTTCCCTAATTCCACCGCTTTATGATAAAAGTAACTGGCCAAGCCTTTTCCGTGATGTTGGTAAATTAAGTCGGTTATAACAGGAGGTAAGCCATATTGTTGAGCAAGCTCCAAACCATCCTTTGGATGGGAAGTAATAATTAAAGTACTTAAAGCAGGAGTTAATTTTTCATGGGGATTCTCCCCACCCAACTGGTTTTCAATAAAGAAATAGGGCCGTTTCAATTTCCCAATATCATGATAATAAGCACCTGCTCTTACTAATAATGAATCTGCTCCTATGGCATCTGCTGCCGCCTCACTCAAATTAGCTACCATAATGCTGTGGTGATAAGTTCCAGGAGCTTCTGTTAATAGCCTTTTTAAGAGAGGTTGACTAGGATTAGAAAGCTCTAAGAGACGAACACTTGTTGTAACCTTAAAGCCTGATTCCAGAAAAGGTGCAATACCATAGGCTAGAATCGTCGAGAAAAATCCGTTTAAAATCCCCAAAGCTAAACTGTAAAGTAAGATAGTCCAATCCTGGTTATTTAATAAATTTATGGCCGCAATCGTAAGGATATTAGCTCCAACTACATAAATACCAGCCCTGACCCAGTCTAACCTTTGGCTAAAACGAGAAACACTAAAAATTCCTACTGTACCACTGACAAAGGACACTATTGCATAAGTTAATTGACCATCTGTCAACAGACCTACACAAATACTGAGCAGCATTGTCATAAAGATGGCAATTTTAGTATCTAAAAGAATAGCCATCAACATAGAACCCATAGCAACAGGCACCAAATAATTGACCAATTCAGCAATTTCCGGACGTGAGCTAATATTAATCGAAATAATCAGCTTAGTAATAAAGAGGGTAATTAAGGCCAAGACTGCTAGAATAAGCATGCTGTTGCCCCGTCCATATGTATCTCGATGATAAAATTTCATGTATAAAACAGTCAAAATGGTACAGATCACCAGAAAAACTGCTATACCAGTCATAGTCAAGGCCGGCCTATCTTCTGCCTGATAGCCTAAAGCCCTGAGAATATTCATCTGCTCAGCTGTTACAACTTCTCCTCTGCGAACAATAATTTGATCCTTCCGGACAGTCACTAAAACATCGTCCACAGCGTTGCTGGCTTCCTGTTTGGCTCTTAAAGTGGCCGCCTGATCTAGATATAAATTAGGCAAAAGATTTAATCTTTGGAAGTTTGCTTTCATAATCTCCCTAAAAGGAGCATTGTAGTTTAATAATTCAATCTGGTTTAGAATATCTTCCCGCTTGCTTTCAACTTCAAAATCTTTGACACCTTTTTGCCAATTATCACGCAAAAGATTAATTGATTCAGTCTCAAGTATTCTAACGGTATCCCGTTCTAAGGAAGCATAAACCTTAGCAGCCATCTCACTTAAGTTATAATCTCTCATCATGGCGTTGACCTTATCTTGATTGGTCAAGTCTTCCCTGGCTACGATCTGGTCTAAGCCCTTATAAAAATTGACTATCTCCTCTTCCATGTTGTAGATTACATCATTATTAATGACATAAACCTCACTAATTTTATCAGCGGCCTCTTTTTTTAGGGCTGCTGTTTTTATTTCATCCACAAAAGTAATGGTCTGATTAGCAGTAATATTGTCTGTGGCTACCTCATTTTCGGCAATGTGATAACGGGCCGGCAGAAAATGAACTGCGAAAATAGACATAATTGCCAGCAAAAAAACCACATACCAAAAAGCCTTTCTCAACCTTCTTTTACTCCATAAGCCTTCATGCTGATCCACTATGTAAGCAGACTTCCGTGTTGTAGGCATAAAATTCTCCCCCTTATTACCCTACTTACCCTTCTTTCTTCATCTCCTGACTCCGCTGATACTCCTCATAAGCAATAATTATCCGTTGAACAACAGGATGCCTTACAACATCGGCCTGAGTGAGATACTGGAAGCTGATTCCTTTAATCCCTTTTAGTATTTGTTGTACGACTACTAATCCTGAGTTAGAGTTGTGTGGTAAATCTACCTGGGTTACATCACCTGTTATTACGGCTTTTGAACCAAATCCAAGTCTGGTTAAGAACATTTTCATCTGTTCAGGCGTTGTGTTCTGAGCTTCATCTAAGATAATAAATGAATCATCAAGGGTTCTACCCCTCATATAAGCTAAGGGAGCTACCTCTATAACTGATTTATCCAAATAGCGCTGGGTCGTTTCAATTCCTAGTACATCATAAAGGCCGTCATATAACGGACGTAGATATGGATCTACTTTTTCTTGTAAATCTCCAGGCAAAAAGCCCAGCTTTTCCCCAGCCTCCACTGCAGGTCGGGTCAAAATAATGCGATTCACTTCTTTGTTTTTTAGGGCGGCTATAGCCAATACTACCGCCAAATAAGTTTTGCCTGTACCGGCTGGGCCAATGCCAAAAATAATATCATGATTTTTAATAGCTTGTACATAATTATATTGTCCCAAGGTCTTGGCCTTGATTTGCTTGCCTCTGGAGGTTATGGCCAGGACCTGATTCAATAATTCAGCCAAATTTTTATTCTTACCCTCCCGAACAACTTGCAAATAATAATTAATATCGGGAATTGCTATGGCATTACCGGCCCTAATCAGTTCAATCAATTGATTAATTACAGCCGTGGCCAATTCAACATCTTCAGTATTACCTGAGATATAAATATCTCCACCCCTGGCAACTATTTTAGCTCCTAGATTATCTTCTAAAAAACTGAGATTTTCATCCCGCAAACCATATAAGGCTGAAGCCTCCTGATTATCCAGGGAGAAATCAGGCTTTTGTCCAACAGTCAATTAAGAATAACCTCCTTGGCCTACCATAAAAATAATATTGTCTAACGATTTATTATACCCTATTTTTCAAGATCATTCCACGTATTGCCCACCATGTTAGTCAGCATAACCACCAATATCTTCTTTGGTTTCTAGGGAATAAATAATTTTTACTAGCCCTTCCTCCTCTGAAGATACAGGCTCAGCCTTCTCTGAAATAACCAGACAATCTTCAGGAAGCTCTTGGTTTAACTGCTGACGCGCCCTACGGACTGCCTCTTGGTAAGCACCTTCTAATCCCCAGTTCTTGATTTTGCTTTCTTGCTCACGATAGACAATGGTTATTACTTCTATAGGCCCTTTCAGTTTCCTGCCTTCATATAGGGTTCTGGCTTCTTTAATCTGTCGATACTTAGCAAAAGGGACCGTCCGTTGTCCGAACAGAACTAAATCCCCACCCTGCCAGCTTAAGAGCTTTACTTTTACCTCCTGGCCAGTGTCCTGGAGCAGTTCTTCCTTAAGAGGGCAGGAGGCTTCTAACTCACGCACCACCCTAGCTCTGACCAATCCTTGAGCTCTCACCGGTTCAGGCTCTCCCGAAGGGGTAATGCTACCGTCTGTATTAATTTGAATTTGCGGATAAAAAACACCTTCTATCAAAGTCTGACCAGCCTGTACCAGATCGCCTTCCTTCACTAAAGGAGTACCTTTAAGGATCAATAATTCTTCGATCTTTCCACCGATTCGGGCGATTAAATCTGCCGGTTGTGAAACTCCACCCTCCGGGGGTAAGGTTTTTTCAGCGACCTCAATGACTATTTTCGTTCCCTGAACATGAATTGTGGCCCAGGCCAGTTCAGGAATCTCCAGCAATAATTGTTCCATGAGATATTCGCGCTGTAACCCTCTTTTTAACTGACCAACTTTCAAACCGTTTTTTTCTACATTTTGCAGAATTATTTCCGTTGCTACCTGTTCGTTGCCAGTTACCTCTAAAAACCAAACAAATCCACTCAGGACGTAGATAATAACACAAAAGGCAACTATTCCGGCTACTAGCACCTTGCGTTTTTTTACTCTGTGGAGCAAAAAGGGCAGACCCTGCTTCCTTTCAATGCGAATACGACAACCGCTTCTCCTGACCAAATACCGTAAGGCTTTGTAGCCACCTATCCTGATTTTACAGCGAAGCCGACCTTGAGCATCATGTCTGATATCCCAGACATTGATTCCCCTGCTCATAGCCATATTTATAACTCTTTCCGGATTAGTTCCGGTCAGGCTTATTTCCAGATATCCTTTGACGCCTAACTGCCAATCCATCATTTACCCCCTAGCGCTGATAACGGACTGCATAAATTCTGCCTTCCAGATAGATCTCATCGCGATTAATTGTACGAATAAATAAACCTTCACCATCAATCTGTATTTCTCCGATACTTACGGCAATTCGAACTACTGTAGGTGAATAGGCTATTATCCCCCGGTGATTTTCAAGATAGATCTGAATATCGCCAATCACAGTGACCTTCGGCAGATCAAAGACTACATCATCAGGAAGTTCTAAAGCCCGCAGTAATTTTTCCTGGATCTCCCGACTGTGTTTTCTTACATTCACGATTCATCACCTCCTGCATTGCTGGAGCCGGCCACTTTTTATCAGAGAATGTTGCCAAAGATTTCTTCCACTCTAATTATTTTTATGCCGGGGGGCCACAAACAGAACTACTGACAAAAAGATGAAGCTCATCAGTATTGAGGAATCGGCTCTGAANNGCATTGGATATTATTATCAGTAATTCAAGTGGAAAACCAATCTATGAGCAGATCACTTCCCAGATAAAGGCTTTGATAATTAAAGGTGAGCTTAAACCAGGAGACGCCCTGCCTTCCATGCGCCTCTTGGCCAAAGAATTGCGGATCAGCGTAATTACTACTAAACGAGCTTATGACGATTTAGAAAGGGAAGGCTTTATTGAATCATTTACCGGGAAGGGCAGTTTTGTAGCCAGCCCGAAAACTGATTTCATCCGGGAAGAGAATTTACGCCTTACCGAGGAACATCTACAGAATGCTATTGACACTGCCAAATTAGCCGGGCTAACTCTGGAGGAATTGAGCCAGATGCTGACAATGTTTTATAAGGGGGAAGTATAAATGAGGAATATCTTAGAGATAAACCATCTAACTAAACGATTCAAAGAATTTCAGCTTCAAGACATCAATATTGCCCTACCCCAAGGCAGTATCATGGGCTTTGTAGGTGAAAATGGGGCCGGAAAAAGTACTACCATTAAGTTAATCCTAAATCTACTGCACCGGGACCAAGGTGAGATCAAAATTTTCGGTCTAGACAATATCCGTCATGAGCATCAGATCAAAGATAATATCGGAGTCGTCTTCGAAGAAACTAATTACCCTGAAAACATGAAAGCAACCGATATTGCCCTGGTAATGAAGAATATTTATCAAAACTGGGATAATGACGTCTTCAGAGCATATCTAAAGAGATTTTCACTGTCCCCGAACAAGATTATCAAAGAATACTCCCGGGGTATGAAAATGAAGCTCTCCCTAGCAATAGCTTTATCCCATCAGGCCAAACTATTGATCTTAGACGAAGCTACCAGCGGGCTTGATCCGATTGTGCGCGACGAAATTCTTGACATCTTCTTAGAGTTTATTCAAGATGAAGATCATGGTATTTTCATTTCCTCGCATATTGTCAGCGATTTAGAAAAAGTCGCCGATTATATCACCTTTATTCATGAAGGAAGAATTGTTCTCAGTGAACCCAAGGATAATCTCCTGTATAAATACGGCCTTCTGAAATGCAGCTCGGCCGAATTTGCCCAAATACCATCTGATAAAGTTATTGGTTACCGTAAGAATAACTTTGGGGTAGAAGCCCTGGTTAAAAAGGAAGATATCAAGGGTAATATGACTGTTGATCCTGTTAGTATAGAGGAAATTATGCTCTTTACAAGAAGGGGGTTATAGTATGTTAGGTTTACTTATCAAGGACTTTCTGACCGTAAAACAGCAGCTAAGAATCATGCTTTTATTATTAATCTTCTACCTCATTTTCGGCATAACTACTAATAACAGTAGTGTCTTGTGGACTATGTTCATGGTAATAAGTGCGATGCTACCTATCACAACTATGGCTTATGATGAAAAGGCCAATTGGGATAAATATGCCCTATCTCTTCCTGTCTCTCGTAAAACCATCGTCTTAAGCAAATATCTCTTCGGTATAATACTTACTTTATTAAGCATGATTATTGCCATACCTTTTACTGCCTTAATGGCATATCTTTCTCCAGAAATAGAAATTTCGATTTTGACCACAATCGTATCAATCGGAGACATCATTCCGATCTTCTTAGCCGTCGTATTACCGATTTTCTTTAAATTCGGGACAGAAAAAGGCCGCTTTGTCATGATGATTGTGTTTTTTATCCCGGTATTAGTAATAATTTACTTAGCTAAGACCTTTGGGACTAATCTTGATGAGTTCCCCCTATTCCGCCCGGAAATATTAGAAATACTACCCTATGCTTTACCCGTCCTCGCATTCTTATTGCTACTGGTTTCTTATCGGATTTCACTGAGAATTTATTGTCATAAAGAGTTCTAACAATAAAAGGAGATAATTCATAATGAAAAGGGCTGTGCTTAACCTTACTTGGTTAAAGAAACACAGCCCTTCATTGTGGTAACAACAAGGTTCCCGGATACCCATCAGCAATCTCCGATTGCGTTGACGGGTGGGGTTCTTCTTATCATCTTTACCGTTCAATTTTAAAAGTTGTTGTCAAACCCAAATAAACCGCCAGAGAAAATGATGAGAATGAGGATAATCAGAAACAGGGTTCCTGATCCACCACCTTTAAAGCCGCCAAAACCTTCCGGAGTACTCATGAGAAAACCTCCCTTCTGATTACCAGTGTTTTGCTTCCCTTGTATCTTATGAATATCACAGATTTTGGTGACTGAAGAATAACAAGAACTGGAATAGCTTTGACGAAACTGGTGAAAATGTCTTAACGATATTACGTTAGAAATCACTTAGCCCGGCACAGGACGTTCCGGGCAGGGAGAACTGAGCCATGGAAGGCGATTTTCGACCGCTAAGTGATTTCTTACGGGATGAGTTTAGACATTTCCAGGTGAGGAATCGCTACTCCAGTTCTTGTTATTCTTAATAATTCTATCGAATATTTCTCTTTCTGGCTCTAGGCGGGCCTAAAATTTCACTCCAGAGAATGGCCTGCTTTAGATCTTTTTGACTGAGCACAATCCTACCTTCCTCAAGAGCCTCAGCCTTCTTTTCTACTTTTGGTTTGTGCACGACTTGCATATATGTCTCCTTATTGGGAAACACCTCTGGCGGTTCTAGCCATTGGTCATTGTCTCTATTCACCTGACTGCTAGTACGGTCAAGGACCCTTTGTTGCCGCGGTCGCTCCTCTATAGGAACAGAACGGGGCATTGGCTGTTCCGTTCGCCCAATTTCAGCACCGCGTCTTTCCCGGTTATGTTTTTTCACTTTACTTCTAGCTATACCTTGTAAGATCAAAAATATTACAAAGACTATCAGACCAAGAATATCATCCAAAGGTATCCCCCCTTTCCAAGCAATTACCGTACCTATATCTATAATTCCCTATTAATTATCGCTCTTTTGGACTGTCACTATTTATTCCAGACAAGGACTGTCTCATATTAGTATCAGCCATGATATTCTGCATATTGTAATAGTCCAGAACTCCCAATTTACCTTCCCGTAAAGCTTCAGCCATTGCCTTAGGCACTTCAGCCTCAGCCTCCACAACTTTAGCTCTCATTTCCTCGACTGCCGCCTTCATTTCTTGCTCTCTAGCTACAGCTAGGGCACGGCGTTCTTCAGCCTTAGCTTGAGCAATACGCTTATCTGCTTCAGCTTGGTCTGTCTGGAGCTGAGCACCAATATTACGCCCTACATCAACATCAGCAATGTCAATAGAAAGAATTTCAAAGGCAGTCCCGGCATCCAAGCCCTTATCCAAAACAGTCCGAGAGATTAAATCAGGATTCTCTAATACTTCCTTGTGAGATTCCGAGCTACCTACTGTTGTAACAATACCTTCACCTACGCGAGCAATTACTGTTTCTTCTCCTGCACCACCTACCAGGCGGTCAATATTAGCTCTTACCGTTACCCGGGCCATAGCTTTAACCTCAATACCGTTTTTGGCCATAGCAGAGATTATCGGAGTTTCTATGACCCTAGGATTAACACTCATCTGCACTGCTTCTAATACATTACGACCAGCCAAGTCTATAGCGGCGGCTCTTTCAAAAGGCAAAGGGATATTAGCTCTTTCTGCAGCAATCAAGGAATTCACTACCCGATCAACGTTACCACCGGCCAAATAGTGAGCTTCCAACTGATTAGTTGTCACACTAATACCAGCCTTATCCGCTTTAATTAAACTATTAACGATTAAAGCCGGCGGTACCCTCCGAAGTCTCATACCGATTAAGGTAAAAATTCCAATCCTAGTACCTGCAGCTAAGGCAGATATCCATAAACCTAAAGGAATAAAGCTTAGGATTATAGCTAAGGCGATAATTACGATAGCTACAATAATCACCAATGAAAAAAGATATGGCATAAATAAATCCTCCTTAAAGTTATTTTTAACTTATCAAGCAGCCTGTTTATTCGCCAGGCATAGCCCCAACAATGATTCTCATACCTTCTACATTAAGAACTTGGACTCTTTTCCCCCGCTCAATAAATTCTCCCTGGGTAACCACATCAATTCTGGTTCCATCATCGAGTTCAACCGTGCCAGCAGGCCTTAATGTAGTATGAGCACGACCTTTTTGCCCTAGGTATATACTATAATCCTGGCTTTGGGGAATATATCCTTCATCTTTGTTATATCTTGTCCCCAGGGTCAAACGCGACCAGAAATTCCGTTTAGTTAGGATCTTAAAAGAAATCAGGACAAGTACAATAGTCCCTATTAAAGCTAAAACCAATGAAACTAAACCTGTTTCCCAACTGGGTGCAGCCAAAACTATACTAGCGAAGATACAAATTATTCCACCTATCCCAAAGACTCCGAAGCCGGCTACAAACATCTCTATCGCTAATAGGATAACTCCGATTATAAAGAGCAGGAGTACGCCCCAGCCAGAAAAGCCTGCCATCAAATGGCCACCGAAGTAAAGTACTAAGGAGATAATACCTAAGGTTCCGGCAATACCCCAACCCATTGTAAAAACCTCGATGACTATTCCAGCGATACCGACGGTCAATAAAATCGAAGCGATAATTGGATTAGTAACAATGCGGGAAACCTTTTCTGCCACGGTGAAGCTAGTTTCTACTATCTCAGCTTGACTCAAGCCTAGCCCTTCCAGCAGTTCAGCGCTATCTGCCACAATAAAATCAGTATAGCCGTGTTCCTTAGCTTGGGTATAAGTAAGGGTCAGTAATTTACCTTCCTCGCTAATCCCCGGCAAGACCAGATCTCTATCCACCATAGCCCGGGCAATATCCGGATCTCTACCGTTTCTTTCCGCCGTGGCTGCAAATTCCTGCCTCCAAGCTGAAAGATATTTTTCATCAGCCCGTTCTCCGTTAATTCTTGCCTCGGCATCACCGATTGTTGAACCTGGAACCATAGCTATTTGGGGGCAAGCTACTGTTACGAAAGCCCCAGCAGAAATTGCTCGACCAGATACCAGAGCCACAGTAGGTACAGAGCTATCCCAGACAATATCGCGGATTTCTATAGCTGAATCGATTAGTCCGCCATTCGTATCTATCTCCAATATTACCATAGAGGCTCCGGCCTTTTCTGCCTCTTGATAGCTTCGTTCAATATATTTTACCAAACCTTGATCTATAGTATCTTGGACCCTGATTACATAAACAGTTTGCGGAGCCGCCAATAGGCTTAAAGAGTACATTATTAATAAAATTGACAAAATCATCGTACTAACAAATCTTACTCTCCGCTTATGTGTTCTTGCTCCTCTTGCTCTCTGCATACTCCCCCTCCTTCTTTTCCAGATACCTTGTAATTATTATTTTATCATATACCGGCTAGGAGTACATCTTATTCATTTTGTTACTGACATTTTTTTACTTGCTTGTTCTTGGGCACTTGATTATAATATCGAGAGGTTACAATAAAGTATCCTTTAATTTCCAGTCCCTGGTGATCTGTCAGAAAGGAGAGAGATTTATTTTGCAAACATCCAATCCCAGATTGCCATATCTTCATTTCATCTACATTAGTATAGTATTGGCTGCAGTGTTATGCATTTGTCTGCTGATTCAGCAACAGGATTCCCTAAGACAGGATCTGTATCATTGGCAAGACAAAGCAGAACATTATGAAAACGAACTCAACAAATATGAAGACGAGCTTAATAAAATTAATCGATATGCTGCCCATTACAAAACAACACCTGAGATTGTTGCTACTGTGTTCAGAGAAAGTGAGAAGCATAAGATTGATCCTCTGATCATGCTAGAATTAATCCGTGCAGAAAGTAATTTTAATCCTAAGGCCAGAAGTAAATATGATGCCAGAGGATTATGTCAGATTCGCCCTGTAACAGCAAAATCAGTAGCAAAAAGAGCCGGTGTTGAATACCGGCCTGAATTATTATTAGACCCGGAGTACAGCATAATACTAGGGACATTCCATTTAGCAGAACTTGTTGAAATGTTTGAACAAGACTATCACAAAGCCTTAACGGCGTACAATAGAGGAATTAAAGGTATGACAGATTACACTAAGCGAACAGGTTCACCTGTCAGCAGCTACTCCAAAAGAATCAGGGAAAACAGCCTTGCAGTAGCTATGTAGAAAGAAAAAATTAGCTAAAAACTACCTTCGTATTAATTACGAAGGTAGTTTGCTTTTTAGATATTTCCAGCGAGGAATCGGTACGACCGTTCTTGTTATTCTTCATTACAGCAACACAGAAGAACCGTCCCCCTGTGGATTTTAGCTACAGATATCAAAAAACCCTTGCCAAATCTTCATTTGACAAGGCTTTTTGATAGTCAGTGAAAAATTCTCAGCTGTGAACCTCTATGATACTACTTATATTTGCGCTTTCTCGCTGCTTCGGACTTCTTTTTTCTCTTAACGCTAGGCTTTTCATAGTGCGCGCGTTTTCTGACTTCAGATAGAACACCGGCCTTCTGGCAGGTACGTTTAAAGCGGCGGAGTGCACTGTCGAGAGATTCATTTTTACCAACTCTCACTTCACTCATGCATTTCTCCCTCCCTCCACTACGACCGTGTTACAGCTTCTCTACTTTACAAGAAATCATGGTGAATAAGTTGCCAATAAAAATACACATTCCTAATTATACTTCAACGACTATGTCGGGTCAAGATTAACCTGGAGGCCAGTTCATCTTTCTTCCACCAATTAGATGAAAATGCAAGTGAGGCACTGTTTGTTGACCGTCTTCTCCACAATTGTTTACAACTCTATAACCGTTTTGTAGCTGCAATTCCTCGGAAATTTTTCTAATCACTATAAATATTCTCCCTAACAATTCTGCATCGGCTGTATCTAACTCAGCTACACTGGTAATGTGCTTCTTAGGAATCACAAGTACGTGGACTGGAGCTTGGGGACTCACATCATGAAAAGCCAGGATTTCTTCATCTTCATATACTTTTTTAGATGGTATCTCACCATTAATAATCTTGCAAAAGATACAATCGGACATTCTATGCACCTCCTTTTAGAGTGTTTGCACTACTCCCTTAACTAAATCAACTCCTGCAGACCTCACAATGACCGGAATAATCTGCCTGTGTTCATGAGGAGTTAAAGGTTCATAGGAAAAATGGACCTTAAGATAGTTTTCGCTATGACCCTCCCACTTACCTTTTTCTAGTTCTTTTTCAACTAAGACTTGTAGCTCTTTACCTATGAATAGTTCTCCGTAAGTCTTAGCCAATTTATGTCCCAAATCAATCAAGCGTCTGCTCCGTTCCTCCTTTAGCTGGGGAGCTACTTGCTTAGGATATTCTGCAGCTGGTGTCCCCCGCCTTGGGGAATATTGAAAGACATGAAGTCGACCAAAGCCCATGCTTTCTACAAATCTAAGGGTTTGATTGAAATGCTCTTCTGTCTCGCCGGGGAAGCCTACCATAATATCCGTGGAAATATTTACTTTGGGTAGCTCTTTCCTAATCCGACTAATAACTTCGGCATAATCAGTCGTAGTATAAGGCCGTTTCATAGTCTGCAGGATTTCATCGGCGCCATTTTGCAGAGGCAAATGTAGATGAGGGCAAAAGTTATCATTTTCCTTCATTAGAGAAATCAATTTAGGCGTTAGCTCTGTTGGTTCCAAGGAACTAAGACGCCAGCGGACACTAGGATCCAAGGGCAATAATCTCTCCAACAGATCATCTAAATATAAACCTTCATCTAGGTCCCGACCATAAGCCCCTAAATGAATACCAGTCAGAATAATCTCCTTGAACCCGGCTGCAATCAGTTTCTCTACTTCCCGCAAAGTATCGGCCAAAGGACGGCTGCGAATCGGTCCTCGAGCGTAAGGGATAATACAATAAGCACAATACTGTTCACAGCCCTCCTGCACTTTTAGATAGGCTCTGGCTCGTCCAGTCAGTTTTTCCAGGTCAATATCCTCAAAAACCTGTTGCTTACTGATTTCCTTAACTATAGATAAAGGACCTGCAGATTGTTCACGTATTTGACTTAAATAATCAATAATTTTACTGCGTTCACTAGTCCCTACTACTAAATCTACCCCGGAGATTTTTTCCACTTCCTCCGGTGAGGTCTGAGCATAACAGCCCATTACTACTACTTTAGCTTTGGGATTAGCTCTGGTCGCTCTTCTGATCATCTGACGTGATTTGCGATCTGCCAAATGGGTCACTGTACAAGTATTGATCACATAAATATCTGCCTTTTCTTCTGGCCCAACCACTTCATAGCCTTGTTCCTGGAACAGGGCTGCTAAAGCTTCCGATTCATTCTGATTAACCTTACAACCTAAAGTCTGGAAGGCCACTGTTTTTTGGGTACTCATTAACCTAAGTCCCCCCACTGATACATTATTGCGGCAATTGTAGCCAGCCCTGCCGTTTCCGTCCTCAGTATTCGTGGACCCAAGGTTACTGGAATAGCCCCCTTAGAGCGAGCTAGTTCAACCTCGGTCTCATCCCAGCCACCTTCCGGTCCAATTAGCAGGTACACCGGAACTGGCTGTTTCTTTATGATCTCTGAATCCGTTAAGACGGTTTTCAATGACCGGCCACCCTCTTCCCAGGGTATCAGCACTAACCTTTCTTGGGGTAAAGTAGCTAAGAATTCATTTAAACCCTGGGGTAAGGACACTTGGGGAATAAAAGACCTCCGACACTGCTTAGTAGCCTCTAGGGCCACCTTCTGCCAGCGTTGCTGTTTGTCAGCCTTTTTCCCTCCGGCTAAGCGAACCACACTCCGCTTGGCCTCCAAAGGTATTATGCCCTTTACTCCCAGTTCAGTAGCCTTTTGGATAACGAAATCCATCTTATCACCTTTGGCTATGCCCTGAACCAAATACAGCTCCACAGGGCTTTCCCTAGACTCTGTCAGCTGCTCACCTAACTCAAGATAGGCTGCATCCTTGGTAATCTCTTGAATAGTAGCTTCATATTCCTGGCCTTGTCCATCAAAAAGATAGACCTTATCACCGGCTTTAAGGCGCAACACATTAGCCAAGTGTCTAAATTCGTCACCTGTGATTTTTGTAGGCTCCTGCTCCTTTGTCACTGTCGGTAAATAAAAACGATGCACAATCCTAACTCCTTTACTAGCTCATCCAACGAAAAGCAGTGAGTTGCTGACGAACTTATGACCCAGTTTTCCAAACTTGTGCCACCCAACCATTTTGACACTTTTCCTCAACGAGCTCAAAACCAGAAGCTGCCGCCGCCTGCATTACATCCTGTCGACGTTCCTCGATTACTCCTGAAGTGACAAAAAATCCTCCTGCTAAGAGATTGTCCCCCACCTGGGGAAAAAGACGGATAATAATATCGGCAATTATGTTGGCCACAATAAGATCAGCCTTTTCAGTTACTCCCTGCAATAGATCATTTTTGCGCACAGTAATTTTGTCTTCTAGATTATTTATCTGGACATTCTCTGTAGCTACCTTTACAGCCACAGGATCATAATCTAAAGCTAAGACCTCTGATGCTCCTAAAAGAGCAGAAGCCATAGCCAGAATTCCTGAGCCGGTACCTACATCAAGGACTTTTTGTCCCTTGCGCAGATATTTCTCTAAAAATCCACAACACATAGAGGTTGTAGCATGGCTGCCAGTACCAAAAGCCATACCTGGGTCCAGAGCTATGATCAGCTCTCCTTCTTTGGCCTGGTATTCCTCCCAGGAGGGGCGAACCACCAGCCGGTCTCCAAGTTTTAGGGGTTTAAAATAGGCTTTCCATGAATTAGCCCAATCTTCCTCCTGGACTGTCTTACTCAAAATCTCACAAGGTTCTTGACCTATTCTGAACATTATTTCCGTCAGCTCATTAGTTAATTCCTCTATCTTCTGTGGAAGCTCCTCATTGCAAGGCAAATAGCCTTTGACCTGGGGACGAGTCATTTGTAATGACTCCTCCGGCAGTTCAAAGGCATCCCATTCACCGCTATTGGCTACTCTTTGTAATTCTTCAGGATCTTCGATTATTACCCCTCCGGAACCTAAACAGAAAAAGAGATCAGCTACGGCTTCTACGGCTTCCTTTTCAGTTACTACAGTTATCTCCAGCCAATCCATAGCTTATCCTATCCTTTCAGGTTATCCCATAATTTCTCAAAGATTTTTCTTGTTCTACTTTTATCCTTAGGTAGCTTATACTGATCTTCCCTACAGGTTTTTGCAAACTCCCGCAGGAGCTCCTTTTGTTCCTCACTGAGTTTTTGGGGGGTCCTAATCTCTACCTGCACCAATAGATCACCACGGCCTAAGCCACGTAACCGCGGTACCCCTTGTCCTTTTAAGCGGAATACAGTATGGCTCTGGGTTCCTTCCGGAATCTTCAAGCTTGCCTTACCCTCTAAGGTGGGCACCTCTAACTCAGCTCCTAAAGCTGCTTGAACAAAAGTAATTGGCAACTCTAAGTGAATATTTACTCCTTGCCGTTCAAAAATCTCATGGGGCTTGACCTGGAGATAAATATAAAGATCACCTGGAGGACCTCCCCGTCGTCCAGGCTCTCCTTCTCCATTCAAACGTATCCTGGAGCCATTATCTACTCCGGCAGGGATGTTGACGTTTAACGTACGCTTTTTACGCACTCTGCCCTTGGCATGACATTCGGGGCAGGGAGAGCTAATGATCTGCCCTGTCCCACCACATTCATTACAAGTTTTCACAGTCTGGAAATGTCCGAAGGCTGTCTGTTGCGTAATCTTGATTTGTCCTGTACCATGGCAGCTACCACATTTAGAGGGCGTCGTGCCTGGTTTAGCTCCGCTACCATCACAGGTGGGACATTCCTCCGTACGCATAATTTCAATGTCCTTCTCCACCCCAAAGACAGCTTCTGAAAACTCAAGTTCTAGTTCCAAGCGCAGGTCGGCACCTTTTTCCGGTCCCCGAGCCCGGGAGCCACCGCCACCGAAAAACATATCAAAGATATCGCCAAAGCCGCCCATATCAGCTCCACCAAAGCCGCCGAAACCTTCAAAACCACCAAACCCACCAAAACCATTGGGATCATTTCCGGCATGACCAAACTGATCGTAGCGCCGACGTTTTTCCTTGTCACTCAGAATTTCATAGGCTTCATTGATCTCTTTGAATTTCTCTTCTGCTTCTTTATCACCTGGATTTACGTCGGGATGGTACTGGCGAGCCAATTTACGAAAAGCTTTTTTTATCTCGTCTTCTGAGGCGTTTCTTTCGACACCTAGCACCTCATAGTAGTCCCGTTTGGCCACACTTACTCCTCCAATACAATGGCAATATACTGCCTATCTGCCTATAAAATATGCATTCATTATTTATCGTCTTTAATCTCATAATCAGCATCAACCACATTATCGCCTTCATCAGACTTACTAGAATCACTATCTGCCTGATTAGCCTGAGCCTGAGCCTGCTCAGCCTGTTGATAAAGCTTGGAGCTAAATTCATGCAAGATTTTGGTTAAAGCATCACTCTTGTCTTTCATAGCTTCCACATCATTATCATTAACAGCCGTACGCAGCTCCTCAATGGCTTTATTAATCTTTTCTTTTTCCGCGGCTGTGATTTTATCACCTAGTTCATTGATAGTCTTTTCAGTCTGGTAGATTAAACTGTCAGCCTGATTGCGGATCTCCACTTCTTCCTTACGCTTCTTGTCCTCACTAGCATACTGCTCTGCTTCTTTCATCATCCGATCAATCTCTTCTTGAGACAGACCTGAAGACCCGGTAATCGTAATATTTTGGGCTTTACCGGTACCCAAATCCTTGGCTGTAACGTTTACTATACCGTTAGCATCAATGTCAAAGGTAACTTCAATCTGAGGTACACCCCTAGGTGCAGCAGGTATCCCTGTTAATTGGAACTTCCCTAGGCTCTTGTTGTAAGCAGCCATCTCCCTTTCACCTTGGAGTACATGGATCTCCACGTTAGTCTGATTATCAGCGGCCGTTGAAAAGATCTGGCTTTTTGAGGTTGGGATTGTAGTATTTCTCTCAATTAATTTGGTGAATACACCGCCAAGGGTTTCAATACCTAAAGAAAGAGGAGTTACGTCTAAGAGCAGAACATCCTTAACATCACCGGCCAATACACCAGCCTGAATAGCCGCTCCTATAGCCACACATTCATCAGGATTAATCCCCTTAAATGGTTCTTTGCCAATTAAGTTTTTAATTGCTTCTTGAACAGCCGGAATACGTGACGAACCACCTACTAAGAGAACTTTACCAATATCTTTAGGCTCTAAACCTGCATCTTTTAAAGCTTGGCGGGTAGGACCTAAAGTTTTTTCCACTAGATCCCGAGTTAATTCATCGAATTTAGCTCTAGTCAGAGTAAGTTCTAGATGAAGAGGACCTTCTGCAGTTGCCGTAATAAAGGGTAGATTGATGCTTGTTTCCAGCACAGATGACAGCTCATGCTTAGCTTTTTCAGCTGCTTCCTTCATTCTCTGCGCAGCCATTTTATCTTTCTTCAGTTCAACACCATTTTGCTTTTTAAATTCTTCATTCATCCAGTCAATGATCCGCTCATCGAAATCATCACCGCCCAGCCGGTTATTACCACTGGTAGCTTTAACTTCGAATACTCCATCTCCTAATTCCAGAACAGAGACATCAAAAGTTCCGCCGCCTAAATCATAGACCAGTACCCTTTGTTCATCACCTTTATCCATACCGTAAGCCAAGGCTGCAGCAGTAGGCTCATTAATGATCCGCAAGACCTCTAAACCAGCGATAGCCCCAGCATCTTTGGTAGCTTGACGTTGAGCATCGTTAAAATAAGCCGGCACAGTAATTACAGCCTGGGTAACCTTTTGTCCCAGATAAGCCTCAGCATCAGCCTTTAACTTTTGCAAGATCATTGAAGAGATTTCTGGTGGGGTGTATTTTTTATCATCTATTGTGATTGTATAATCTGTTCCCATTTCTCTCTTTATTGATTGAATAGTACGCTCAGAGTTGGTTACGGCCTGCCTTTTTGCTACTTGGCCTACTAATCTCTCACCTGTTTTGGAAAAGGCTACTACTGACGGAGTTGTTCTAGCTCCTTCAGAGTTAGTTATAACAACAGGTTCTCCGCCCTCCATTACAGCGACGCAGGAGTTTGTAGTACCTAAATCAATACCGATTACTTTAGACATATTAGTATTCCTCCTCAATTAAAAAAATCTAAATTACTCAATTTATAAAATATATATGTTATTGTTTTGCAACTTGAACTAAGGATGGCCTTATCACGCGACCTTTAAAGCTATAACCCCTGCGGAGTTCAACTACCACCTGTCCGTCCTCTTGATCTTCAGCTACAGGAACTTGCATCATAGCCTCATGAAGATTAGGATCAAACATCTTACCTAGAGCCTCTATAGGTTCTAAGCCTTCCTTCTGAAGAATCTCTGTTAGCTGGCGGAAAATCATTTCCACCCCAGAAAGCTGTTTTTGAACTTCTTCTCCTTCATTTTTCACAGATTCAATAGCTCGCTCAAAATTATCTAGGACAGGTAATAATTTTTCCATCAGATCCATGGCAGCAAATTTATGCCAGTCTTCCTTTTCACGCTGGGTCCTCTTCCGATAGTTATCGAACTCAGCATGAAGCCTAAGTAATCTATCTTTACTTTCTTCCAGCTCTTGAGCCAGATTTTCATTTTCTGCAGTATTCGCGTTAGTATCCTCAGATGAACCATTCATCTCCCCGTCTTCAACGGAAGTTTCTTCTACCTCCTCGGTGAGTTCTGCAGCATTTTCTTCCATAGTCTCTGTAGTCTCAACTGTGGCTTCTGCTGCTTCAACTCTTTCCTCTTTAGTCAAACCTATCACCCCTGTATCTATTGTCTTGTCCGGGTACATAATCTCTGGATTCTTTCTTTTTTATAATTGTATCGATCCGTAAGATGGCCTGAGATACCTCCCCGGCGGCTTGCAAAGCATATTTTTTTACTGGGGCAGGATCGTAGACCCCAGACTTCAACATATCCTGCACCTCACCGGTATCACAATCAATACCGATAGAAGATGAATTATGTTCAATTTGAGCAGCTTGCACATCCCCTAGCTTCTCGAGGGGATTAAATCCGGCATTGTAAACTATTTGTGAAAACGGCTTTTGTAAAGCAGCTATTACACAATCTAATCCATAGATTGCCATGCCCTTAGCTTCTTTCCTGCCTTCTTCTATTCCACGGGACAAGGCCAGTTCCAAGGAACCTCCACCAGGTACTACTCCACCTTTGAGGGCGGCCTGAACGGCAGAGCTAGCATCTTTGGCTATTCTTTCCCGTTCACCGACAATTTCTTCAGTGGAAGCCCCTACAAGGATCGTAGCTAGGGGTTTACCTTTACCACCTGCAATACATATATATTTGAGTTTTTCATTATAGTATGCTTCTGTAGCTTCACCTACATATTTGGCTAATTCTGCCGGTTCTTTTTTCAATCCGGTTCGTTTTAACATTTTAGCGCCCAGATGTTCTGCCGCAAGACGCAATTCTTTATTAGGCACGCGCTGAACAACCATAATCTGTTGTTCTGTCAAGAACTCCTCTGCTAATACATGAACGGCTCTGTCCACTAATACCAGATTGACGCCTATCTCCGTTATTTTACGTAAATTATCCTTAAATTCTTCTTGTAATTCCAAATGTCGCCGAAAACCAGCCTCTGTACCTAAAGCTTCTTTATCTACTTCCTCTGGCTCCAGGGCATCATCAATAAATAAGGCTTTTACATCTTGAAGTTTTTTAGGCATTTCTCCATTCAGAGGTTCTTTTTCAATAATTATGCCAGAGATAACCTTGTTCTCAGCACCCTCAAGAGCACGCACAGTCTGGCCCAACTTAAATGAAGAGTTGAGAAGCTTTTCCTGACCAATTAACTTGGCGGCTTCCACAACCAACTCAGCAATATCAGCATTACCGCGACCTGAAATCAAAGCTACATTCTTTAAGATTTCTTCATCAGCTAGGCTAACTTCTATTGTCAGCTCATCTAGCTTCTTCAAAGCTAGGTTTATTCCTAAAGCTAATCCCTCGATAATCTTGATTACAGGTACTCCCTTGAGAACTTGGTTAACACCTTCATTAACCATAGCTCCAGCCATAATTGTGGCTGTGGTAGTACCATCCCCCACCTCCTCCTGCTGGGCTTTGGCAATCTTAATCAGCATCTGAGCAGCAGGGTGGTTGACTTCCATCATTTCTAAAATAGTTACCCCATCATTAGTGACTACTACATCGCCATTATTGTCTACTAGCATTGTATCTAAGCCTTTGGGTCCAATTGTACTCTCTACAGCCTGGGTAATAACCCGTACAGCATTAGCATTAGTCAAAAGGGCAGCTAAGCGCTCATCTACTTCAGAATTTGTAGTCTGCTGTTTCACACTCATTTCAATTTCCTCCGCAATTTTCAGGCAGCCTACTTGCTCCTGAAGAAATTAATACATATTTCAGTAAGATAATATAAGCTCCTGAGCCTTAACATAGTTAGAGTCGCCAATAAAGTAGGGGTTGGGAACAGTTACATTTTCTTTAAGGCTTCAGTTAGTGCACTAGTTAAGAATTCAACAACACTTATAACTCTAGAGTATTCCATTCTTGTCGGTCCAAGAACCCCGAGAGTCCCTATTACTCTGCCTTCAACTCGATAGGTAGCCGTAATTAAGCTACAATCTTTCATGCCTTCTATTTTGTTTTCTGTACCTATCCTTACTGTAACTCCTTCTTGACTAACAGGGACCAATACATCTTTTATGATCTCTTCATGCTCTAGGAGCTCCAGAATCGGTCTCACCCGTTCAAGCTGTTTAAACTCCGGCTGATCAAGGATGTTCAAGGCTCCGCCCATAAAGACTTTTTGCTCTTGTTCTCCCTCTAAAGAATGTTCAATATGACTCAACAGGTCCTGCAATAATTCAGAATTATGCTTTAGCTCTTTATGAATACTTTGCACTAAACTTGGGCGCCATTGTTCCAGCGTTAAACCTCTTAAATTCTCATCCAAGATAGCTGAAATAGTTGCAAACTCATCTTCTCCAAGGTATTCTGGCACCTCCATAAGTCGGTGCTCCACGTGTCCGTTATCGAGGACAATTATCATCACTGCTTTCCCTTCTTCAAAGGGTAACAGTTTAATGTGGCGCAACACATTATTGCCATAGAACGGGGTCAAAACCATGGACGTATAACTAGTCATCTGAGAAAGAATTTTGCTGGTATACTGAATTAAATCCTCAGTTTCCCGAATACGATCAACCAAGTTATTCCGCACATATTTCTTCATTTCAGTTTTCAGAGGTTCTTTCTTCATCAAACAATCCACATAATAGCGATAGCCTAATTGAGAAGGAATCCTACCAGCTGATGTATGCGGTTGTTCAAGAAAACCCATTTCCTCCAGATCAGCCATTTCATTACGAACTGTTGCTGGACTGACACCTAGATTATATTTCTTAGCAATTGTACGAGAGCCAACAGGATCCGCGGTAGCAATATAATCCAGGATGATGGCTTGTAGTACCTTTTGCTTTCGTTCATCCATCTTCATGCTTAACCACCCCTATTGTTAGCACTCTCCCTATTTGAGTGCTAATGTCATCCTCTTTAAAATATCACTAACACCTATTTTTGTCAACGGATTCAAGAAGGCCTTTTAGCTTTTAAAAGGCCTTTCTTCCTCTTGTCTCCTTATATATTATTGACATCTATTATTAGTAAAACTAGTTGATTAAACTAATATTTATCTAGAGAAAAGATAAGTAAGCTAAGGCAGGAATTCCATCATTACTAGGTTAGCTAAATTGCGACCTCGTTCAGTTAGGAAAATCCTGTGGGAATCATCTGCTAATAGCCCGGCTTGAGCTAGTTTGTTAATAGTTTGACCGAAGCGCTCACTAAGGCTCACCCCATAGCGCTGGTAAAACTCTCCCTTATTAAGACCTGCCGTCAACCGAAGGCCTAGGAATACTGCTTCAGCTAGCTGTAGTTCAGCATCGATTACTTCTTCTTCCCCTCTAGGCAGTTCCCCTTGGGCGACACTTGCTATGTATTCTGCTAAATTCTCTTTATTACAGTATCTAATGCCCTGCCAATATCCAGCCGCCCCTGAACCTAGTCCTAAATATTCCTTATTAGACCAATATAACTGGTTATGCCTGCTTTCTCGTCCCGGAAGAGCAAAATTACTAATCTCGTAATGGTGATATCCTGCTTCCCCTAAGATACGCCTAGCTTCCTCATACATTTCTACAGCCTGCTCATCCGGAAATTCTCTAAGTTCACCCTTGAGCAGCTTTTGATAAAAAGGCGTCCCTTCTTCAATATTTAGCTGATACAAGGAGATATGTTCTGGCGCTAGGGCTAAAGCTTCCTGGAGATCAGCCTGCCAATCCTGCAATTCCTGACCAGGCAAGCCGTACATTAAATCTATGCCCACGTTAATAAAGCCTGCTTTTCTGGCCATGCTAACAGCTTGTCTGCTTTCAGCTACAGTATGGACTCGACCCAAGATCTTCAAACCTTCCGACCGGAAACTTTGAATCCCCAAAGACAAACGATTAAAACCGCCCTCATTGAGAGCCTTTAATTTATTTAAATCTAACGTCCCTGGGTTACCCTCAATAGTAATCTCAGCCTCTTCCTCTATCAAAAAGATTTTTCTGAGCTGCTGAAAAAGAAAACAAAGCTGCCCACCTGACAAACAGGTGGGCGTGCCTCCCCCAAAGTAAACACTGGCTAAGGATATTTCAGCGGAGACCCCGGCCTCACCAAATAACCTAGAGTAACTTCTAGCTTCATTTATAAGAGCCTGTAAGTATTCCTCCTTCTCCTTTTCGCCAAAACCAGCAAAAGAGTTGAAGTCACAATAATAACATTTAGCTAGGCAGAATGGAATGTGAAGATACAGTCCGGTAAGCACATTATTACCTCCTAATCTTCATCCAGACTTAGAATAGCCATAAACGCCTCTTGGGGTATTTCCACGCTACCCACTTGTTTCATCCGCTTTTTACCTTCCTTTTGTTTCTCCAACAGCTTCCGTTTTCTACTGATATCGCCACCATAGCATTTATCAATAACGTTTTTCCGCAGTGCTTTTACACTTTCCCGGGCAATAATTTTATTGCCAATGGCAGCTTGAATCGGCACCTCAAAGAGTTGCCGCGGAATAAGCTTACGTAACCTTTCTGTTAAAGCACGTCCCCGGGTATAGGCCCTGTCTTTGTGGACAATGAAGGACAAGGCATCAACAACTTCGCCATTGACCATAATGTCTAACTTCACTAGGTCATCCACTTGGTAATTATGGAATTCATAATCCAAAGAAGCATAACCTCTGGTACGTGATTTTAGTTGATCAAAAAAATCGAAGATAATTTCATTTAAGGGTAAATTATACCTTAACATTACCCGGTTAGCAGAAAGATAATCCATATGTTGGAAAGTACCCCGCCGCTCCTGGGCTAATTCCATTACAGCTCCTACATAATCACTGGGAACCATAATAGTAGCGATAACATGGGGTTCAGCTATGCTCTCTATCTCCTGAATTGGCGGAAGCTTAATGGGGCTGTCAACTTCTATTTTTTCTCCATTAGTCTTGACCACATGGTAGACAACACCAGGAGCAGTAGTTATCAACTCCAGATTATATTCCCGTTCTAGCCTTTCTTGAACTATCTCCATATGCAATAAACCTAAGAATCCACAGCGAAAACCAAAGCCCAGTGCTACCGAGGTCTCAGGTTCATAGATTAATGAAGCATCATTTAGGCGCAGCTTCTCTAAAGCATCACGCAAATTACTATAATCATTAGTTTCCAAAGGATAAAGACCGCAATAAACCATAGGGTTCACCGTGCGATAACCAGGCAAAGGCTCTGAAGCAGGCTCATCTGCTGATGTAACAGTATCACCAACCCGAGTATCTTTAACATTTTTGATACTGGCAGCCAGGTAACCTACAGTCCCTGTAGTAAGCTCATCTACTTGACGCATTTCTGGGGCGAAATATCCTAATTCCGTAACCTCGTAGGTTTTGCCGCTAGACATCATTTGGATATTCATACCCTTCTTAATCCGTCCCTCTACTACTCTTAAATATGAAATTGCTCCTTTAAATGAATCAAAATGAGAATCAAAAATCAAAGCTTTTAAAGGCTTATCCGGATCGCCTGATGGCGGCGGGATTTTGGCTATTACAGCCTCCAGTATTTCTTTGATCCCAATACCCTCTTTTGCTGAGGCCATAATTACATCACTGCAATCTAAGCCGATAGTATCCTCAATTTCCTGTTTGACCCGTTCAGGCTCAGCCCCAGGTAGATCGATTTTGTTAATCACTGGGATAATCTCCAAATCATGCTCTAAGGCCAAATACACATTAGCTAAAGTCTGTGCTTCTATACCTTGGGAAGCATCTACTACCAAGATAGCCCCTTCACAGGCCGCTAAGCTACGGGATACTTCATAGGTAAAGTCAACGTGACCAGGGGTATCAATTAAATTAAGGAGATAATCTTTGCCATCATCACCTGTATAGTTCATCCTTACAGCCTGAAGTTTAATAGTAATACCCCGCTCCCGCTCTAAATCCATTTTGTCCAAAACCTGCATGGACATCTCCCGAGCCGATAAAGCTCCTGTATACTCAATCAGCCGATCAGCTAGGGTGGACTTCCCATGGTCTATATGAGCAATTATGCAAAAGTTTCGGATATGTTTTTGAGTCATTAATTCTTCCTCCATTAAATTAGCAAAATCTTCTCTCTATATTAACCCAGACCTTATTATCAGGATTAGCGCCGAAGACGTTTTTTTAACAGTGATTTCACCATTTCTGCCTCTTCCATCTTAAGAGCCAGAGATAATACAGTGTAAACTACTACACCTACTCCAACACTTCCCACAACTTGGATTAACTGAGCCAATTTATCCACCGGCTCTATAACCAATGAAATTAGCTGAGAAGTATAATAGACTACAATTCCCATAACTAGAGAAATGGCTAAAGTTTTTATTAAAGAAAGCAAGATCTTTTTCCCGCCAATACGCTTTAGTTTCCATTTTAATATATACAGCATAAGCAGGATATTAAAAGTCCCAGCTAAGGAATAGGCTAGAGCCGATCCCCCATGACCTAATACTTTGATTAGCCAGATATTAAGAAGAAAATTTACAACTACAGTAAGCATACCGGTAATAACAGGTGTTCTTGTATCCTGGATGGCATAAAAAACTCTAGTAAGATGTTGTAGGGATGCATAAGCCAACAGACCCAAACAATAGAAAAACAAAGCATAGGCTGTAGCCTCTGTATCTTGGGCTGTATAATTCCCCCGTTCAAAAAGCAGCCTAATAATTGGGGTCCGAATAGCCATTATCCCTAAGGCCGAGGGTAGGGAAACAAAAAATATGGTTCTTAGGCCTAGTGACATGGTATCCAGGAATTCATCTCTTTCATTGCGAGCAAAATGTCTGGACATGGTCGGAAAGGACGCCATGGCAATAGAGATTGCAAAAACACCAATTGGTAGTTGGGTAATTCTCTGAGCGTTCCGTAAAGCCGAGAGCAAACCTTCCGCCAGATTAGAGACGAGGTTTTGATTAACAATTAAGTTAATTTGATGTATTGAATGACCTATTAAAACAGGGATAATCAAACCTATTATTTTCCGCACTCCGGGATGATGTAAATCTATAATCGGCTTGTATTGAGCACCTAGTTTACGTACAGCATTGAAAACCACTAAAAACTGAGCTGCTGCTCCCACTGCCACTCCAACAGCAAAGGCAGTGATACCAAAATAGCGTGATAATAAGGAGCCCACAATTATAATACCTACATTGTATAATACAGAACCTAAGGCTGTAGGGAAGAATTTCTGATAAGAGTTGAGAATACCTGTAGTTACACCTGTCAAAGCCATCAAAAAGGCTTGGACCAGCATAATTCGCGTCATAGCCACAGTTAATAGCTTACTCTCAGCAGTAAAACCAGGAACCATTAATTCAACAAGTTGAGGGGTAAAAATCATTATTAAGATAATTCCACTCAACATAATTATTAAGATTAGATTTAAGACTATACTAGCCACATGCCAACCTTCCTGCTCTTCTTCTCGGGCTATATAGCTAGAAAACACAGGAATAAAGGCTGCATTTAGGGCCCCACCTACTACTAGATAATACAATAAATCGGGAATCGTGAAAGCAGCATTATAGGCATCTGTGAGGAAGTTTTGCCCGAATTGAGCCAAAATCACCATATCCCGTACATAACCCAAAACCCTGGAAAGGATCATAGCAACCATTAATATTATAGCGGCTTTGGCCACTCTTGTTTGTGTCGGCACTAAATTCACACCTTTATTTTCTACTTAGAACTATGACTTGCGCTAACTATTAATTTTATCCCAATGGCCAAAGCTTGTCTATATTTATTCCCTGCTTTAATTGCCGATTATAGCGCCTATTTGACCCAATCAGCAATATGATCGGTTGTATTTTTAATCGTGTCGATTGTTATTAGCCACAATATTTTCCCTTGATCTGTGACATTATTAATGAATTGTAGCGCACAGTCCTGTAGGTTTTCAAGTCTAATGCTGTCTTTCGGCACTGTATAATGAGAGCCTAAGAAAGAAAACTCCCATTGGGATTCGTGATTCTTAAATTCCCAAAGAACTGGCATAGGCCTTCCGACTGTACCTTGAATAGCCTGGTATGTCTGGACCAAGCCTGCTCCAATCAAAAGCAGTATTAACAATAGAACAACAAAAAAAGCAAGTTTATGGTGACGCAAGGCTCTTCCTCCTTCCCTCCATAAACTTCCCGACCAGAAGAAAGCTTAAACTTCCCTCTTAATTATTTTTACCTTTAAGCACGTTGGCAATAATCTCAGCCATTAGAACTGCTGAATTATTAGCATCCTCTTGGGTATTCAAATCGCTGCCGAATTCTAATAACAAGGCTTGAGGATGAAGATTCTGATTATATCTGCGGTCCTTGGCCAGACGGATACCCTTAATCAAACCCGGATACTGTTTTTCGGCTTGGGAGGCGATCTTTTCAGCAAAGGCCAGGTTTTTCTTATAATTGGCATGCTCTGTACCTACCATTATCAGCACCTTAGCGCAGTTTTTATTGTTGATTTTGACTAAGGTATCGTTACGACTTTTTAGGCCAGCATCTCGATGAATATCCAAGACCACCTGAATACTAGGGTATTTTTTCAAGAATTTTTTTACTGTTTGCAGAGAATTAATATATGATTTTGTATAGTCAGGGTAATCATGAATGACATCACTATAGACAGTCTTTATAGAATGTTGACTTTCTAGTGCTTGGGCAAGTGTCTTACTTACTTTAGCTACACCGCCGTTTTTTCCTTCTAGCTTACTGCTACCATCACTAGGCTTATAGGTTTCAGCATTATGGGTAGTGTAAATCAAGATCATCGGCTCGCCGTTTAGCTGCACCGTCGGGAATTCATTCTCTGGAATGCTGATCCATTCGGTTAAATCCTCTTTTTGTCCCGGTAAATAGTAATCTTCCTCCCTATTGTAATCCTCTTCTGTAGGTATAAAAGCTAAGGGGCCAACGGCTGCCTGAGCATTGTGCCCAAAATTAAGTTCATAACTTATTATCGTTGCCGGACTTCTAGAATCTATATTGGTTAGTAATTGTAATAACCCGCTAAAAACTGAGTTCAGATCAATTCCTGCTCCTAAACCAGGTAAACCATCAGCCAAAATTTCCGAATAAAGCTCGTCGTCCACAGCAGCTAGGGGGTTGCTTTCGGCCAGACCGATTGTCAGCGTCATATTCAGGACTAAAAAAAATAAGCAGAGTATTATAAACCCTCTAAGAAGTATTTTAAGTCTGTATCTACTATTACTATTTACAAATACTCTTGGTCTTGCGACAAACATATTCCCCCACCCTTTCTGCTAATAATATGAAGGCGGGGGAATTAATATTACTTTTGTTATCTTTGCTTTTTCTATCTTAGAGTAGTAGGTACAAATGCATCTACCAAACCAATAACTAATGAAGCCAGTAAAGCACCAATAATTGATACCTCTATACTATTCGGTACTATAAACTGGGCCAAATAAATGACTACAGCTGCAATAAGAAATCCCGTAAAACCACGGGCCTGAGGCGACATATCCTTACCAAATAACTTCTCGGCCAGCCAACCGATAACGGCAATAACAAGTGCAGCGATTAAGGCCCCGCCGAAACCTGCCACGGACATTCCAGGAACTAACCAGCTTACTACTAATAGTACAACAGCAGACACTAAGAATCGAATAATCGCGCGGATCATTTATTCACCTCCCTTAATAGTAGCATTTCATATTCCAAAAGTTTTATTCTTCTCTTGGTTAAGTTAGACTTGCTTTTCAAAAATATTAATGATAGAATTTATTGCGTGTATTTCTATCGTATTTTTTCGATGGTATTGATGAGCGCCTAAAGGAGGTGACCTAAAGATGGCAAATATTAAATCTTCCCTCAAAAGAGCACAAATCGCCCGCATTCGTACTGCTAAGAATGCTGCCTATAAATCTATGATGAAAACTGCCGTCCGTCGTTTTGAAACAGCTTTAAATGAGAACAATCTGGACGAAGCAAAGCTAATGCTACAAAAAGCAACACGTATTATCGACAAGCTTGCCGGTAAAGGTATTATCCATAAGAATACAGCGGCTCGTAAAAAATCACGTCTAACTAAACTATTAAATAAAGCTAGCTAATAAAAATCGTCGCTCCAATAAAGCGACGTTTTTTTATTGTAAAACAACAAGACTCCCAGAACCCCTCAGCAATCTTTGATTGCGTTGACGGGTGGAGTGGATAGAAAAACAGCAAAAAAAGTAGGGCACCTTTGACAAGCATAGTTTAAATGTCTTAACGAAATACCACTAGAAATTGATTAACCCGGCACAGGATGTGCCGCTAATCTATTTCTTACGATATGAGTTTTGACATTATCTAGGCGAGGATTGGTGCTACTTTTTTGCTGTTTTTGTATCTTTTCCAACTATATTATCTTAAGTATTAATTGCTCCAAAGCCAATCTATTGTTACTTTGAGTTTTTAAAACCACATCGCATTCAAGAATCAGGCTTAAGATTTTTTCTAGTTCAGCGAATTGATAATGGCGAGCCTGTCGTAAAAGCTTGCTGGTTACAAAAAATGGAGTTTTTAATTCCGAGCTAATTTGCTTCTCACTATAACCTTTGCAAGATAACTCCTTGGCCTGAATAATTAACCGATATTGTCGTGCAATCATAAAGAGAAGGCGCACCGGCGGCTCACCCTGATCCAGAAGGTAGCTCATTTCCAATAAGGCTTGATCGCCTTTTTTCTCACCTAGGCTATCCACCAGAGCAAAAATGTTAGCCTCACTAGTCTTGGTTAGTAGTTTTTCTACGGCAGCCAAAGTAATAACTCCTTCTTCCCCACAGTAGAGAGCCAACTTCTCTAATTCCTGCTTGAGCTGACGAAGTTCATTGGTAGAATTATTCACGATATAAGCCAGGGCTCTTGATTCAATCTTTAAGCCTTGGCTTTCAATTTCATCCCTTAGCCATTGAGACAGTTCATTTGATCTAAGAGGCTTAAATTCTAGGAGCTGACCAGTCTTCTCAATTGCCTTAACTAACTTTCGTCTTTTATCTATGTTACCCTTCACCAGAAAGATCAAACAAGTAGAGAGCAGTGGATCAGCACAATAGTCGAGTAAAGCTTTATCACTAAGATCCTTTGATTCCGCAGAGCCCTCTTTTTTACCACTCTGTAAAAATGTAGGATTCTTCACTAGTACTAGCCTTTTCTCCGCAAAAACAGGTAAGGTATTAGCCGCTTCTGCTATTTGGGCAGGCAAACACTTCTCGCCATCTAGTTCTTCATAGTTGAAATCTGCCAAATCTGGGGTCAATAAGGCCTCACGCAAAGTGCTAATGACCTTTTCCTGTAGGTAATCTTCTTCCCCAAAAAGCAAATAGATCGGCGATGTTACTCCCCTTTTGATGCTATTGACAATAGTTTGGAACTGCATAATTCAGATCTCCTCAATAATTCCAAGATCGGCGACTGTATCTCATTCTCCGTTTGTTTTTTCTAATGAAATTTCGTAAAATTCTCCAGATTACTTGTAAAACAAAAAGTCCGGCCAATAGATAAATCAATTTATAGTAGAAAGGCTGGGTTGGTTGCTTGATTTCATTAGCTGCTACTAATTCAATCCGACCGGCTTCCTCCCCGTCAATAATAATGACTTGCTCACCTACCACCTGACCTAAAGCGATGTCATCTTGCAAAGGCTGAAAAAACAGCCGGGATTCAATAACTTTCTCTGCTTTTGTCGGTAAGGATAAGCATAATTCCTGTCTAGGCATAACTTGAAGCTGATCATTCTCATTAAGCTCCAGGGTAGCTACAACTTCCCTGGGGTTAGTTAATTTCACTTGTTGAAAATTTTTAAAACCGTAATCTAAAAGCTTACTGGCGTCTTGCCAGTGTTCATTAGCCGAACAGCCTAACACCACTGCAATATAGCTACGAGAATCCCGCTCTGCGGAAGCCACAATAGTGTACTTGGCTTTAGTAGTATAGCCGGTTTTTACACCATTGGCCCCATCGTAGTTCCAGAGCATCTTATTGATATTTATAAGTCTGGTTTGCCAGGCTTGGCCTTCCCAGTCAAGAACCTTACTAGCTGCAAACTGGCGAAATATCTCATTTTTCATAGCATAACGCCCGATTAAGGCTAAATCATAAGCCGTTGAATAATGATCATCTGCCGATAAACCATGAGAATTACTGAAATTACTGTTTAGGGCTCCAATTTCTGCAGCCTTATTATTCATTATTTGAACGAATTTTTCTTCTGTTCCGCCAATAAATTCAGCAATAGCCATAGCGGCATCGTTAGCTGAATGAACCAAAGCCGCTTGCACTAATTCTTCTAAGGTGATTCGCTCACCTTCCTCCAGGTATACTCTGGTTCCCCCTATTCTGCAGGGGTTAGGGCCAATGGTTACCGTATCCTTCAACCGCCCGCTCTCGATGGCGATAATTGCTGTCAAAATCTTAGTGGTACTAGCTGGGTGCATTTTCTGATCCTTTTCTTTTTCATATAGAACCTGTCCACTGACAGTATCAATTAACACAGCGCTTTTTCCACTAATACTGGGCATCGCATAAACGGGTACCGACCCTAGTAATAACATGGCAAGCACTAAAAGAACTATTATTTTGCGCATGACTTTGATTTACCTACCTTATCCTTTTGTGCTTTTCCCATTATAACATAAGAATTGTTGATGGATACTGTTTTCTTATCGCATAATCTTCCAGTAGTTTGTAAAGGATATATTTTAAGCGAGTGTGTACATTCTTGGAGGGATAGCTTCAATGCTTAAATATTTAAAAAAAGTCCTCTCCCACCGTTCCTATAAATCCCTACCACTATACCCCAATATTCAGGCAAATTTACGGATTCTAAAAGATAGTTTCAGTGACAGTAAGGACCTTGTTTTCCGCGAATTTAAGATTGGCTCAACTAAAGCAGTCTTAGCCTTTCTCGAGGGTATGGTTGACAAAAAAATGATTAACGACGATGTCCTGGTTCCCTTGATGAACTGGCAAAAACCATCTCTAATAACCCCCGAGATCATAAGTGACCACCTGCTTACGATCTCTCAAATCCAACAAGCTACGGATCAAGATCAAATGTTTGACGGGCTTTTGAACGGGGCAGCCGCTCTGTTTATTGAAAACCATGCCAAGGTTCTTCTCCTTGATACACGCAGTTACGAAAGCCGCAATATCGAGGAACCTGCTACAGAAGTTGTGGTTCGCGGTCCTAAAGAAGGTTTTACAGAAAAAGTCCAAGTTAATCTCACCTTAATCAGAAGGAGACTGAGAACTCCTAAACTAATCTTAGAAAATCAAATCTTGGGGAAACAATCAGCTACAGCTATCTATATAGTTTACTTGAAGGGTATCGCTCAGGAATCACTAGTAGAAGAAGTGAGAAAAAGACTATCCCAGATTGAGATTGATGCCGTCTTAGAATCAGGCTACATCGAACAACTAATCGAAGATGCTCCTCAATCTCCTTTTCCCACTATTTCCAATACTGAAAAACCAGATGTAGTAGCTGCTAAGCTGCTGGAGGGACGAGTAGCTATCTTAGTTGATGGCACCCCTTATGTACTAATCGTTCCTAAATTATTTATTGAAAGCTTCCAAAGTCCGGAAGATTATTACTCTCGGCCCTATTATGCAAATATTGTTAGAATACTAAGATACATGGCTTTTTTTATTACCACTATGGCTCCTAGCCTTTATGTGGCCATTACAACCTTTCATCAGGAGATACTACCTACAAACCTGCTTTATACTATGGCCATGGCCCGAGAAAAAATCCCCTTCCCTGCAGTACTGATTGCTTTAGGAATTGGAGTAGTGTACGAATATTTCCGGGAAGCCGGAATCAGACTTCCCCGACCCGTTGGCTCTTCTATCAGCATCGTTGGCTCCTTAGTTATAGGAGAGATGGCAGTAAGATCGGGTTTAGTCAGTGCACCCTTGCTTATTGTAGTTGCCTTCACTTCTATTACATCTTTTGTTGTTACTTCTCTTGCTGATGCAGCCACCATCTTACGGCTTTTCTACACCATTATGGCCGGTTTTCTAGGTATTTTGGGTGTCTTGATTGTCTTCATATTCACATTGACCCATCTCTGCTCATTAAAATCTTTCGGAGTAAATTACCTTTCACCTCTTGCTCCTCTTCGCCCACAAGAGATAAGGGATGCTTTCTTAAGGGCACCTCTGGAAAGCTTGAACAAACGTCCAGCCGAGTTAACCAGTAAAAATAAACAGCGTCTATAAGAGGTCTTTACTGTTGATTTAAGGGAAGTTGTTAAGGGAGAGTGCACTATGCAGCCAGCAAAAAAAATTATCATCATCGGATTAATCATGCTTTCCTTACTGACTACTTCCTGCTGGAACAGCCGGGAACTCAATGAGTTGGCATTTGTTAGTGCAATAGCTATTGATCAAGGCTCTGAACCCGAAACCATCGACCTAACTTTACAGATTTTCAAACCTGCCGAAATGCAAAGTGATAATGAACAAGGAAGCGGCTCTTCAGGTTCCAAACCATACTATAATGTGACAGCTACCGGTCAGACTGTCTTTGAAGCTATTCGCAAGGTCAGCCATATGATTGACCGGCGTCCTTACTTCCAGCATCTCCAAGTAATTATTTTCAGTGAGGAAATAGCCAAAACAGGCTTAGCCCAGTATCTAGATTTATTGACCAGGGATGTGGAGTTTCGCAGGACCAGTTTTGTTTTGATCTGTAAAGATAAGGCCAAAGATGTCTTAGACGCCAAAACGGAACTAACTAAAACACCTGGGGACAGTTTTGAACATATGATTAAAAAGAGTGCGAACGCATCTTTAGCAGTCGGAATTAATTTATTGGAATTCGGCCAACGGTTAATGACGGAATCTACTGCTCCCTTGGCCTCATATCTAGAATTTAATTCAGAAGATAAAAGCGTTCGCTTAACAGGTGCTGCTATTTTCAAAGAAGATATGCTATGTAGCATACTCAATGAAAAGGAGACAAGAGGATTACTGTGGCTCATAGATAAAATCAAGGCTGGTATCTCAGTTGTTAAGTGTCCTAATCCTGATTGTCCAAAACCTGACGGTAAGGTGAGCCTGGAAATAATCAATTCACGCACCGATCTTAAGCCGGAAATAAAAAACGACCAAGCACAATTTCATGTAAAGATTCACCCGCGTATTCGCTTTGGTGAACAAACTTGTCCCTGCGATCTGTCCACTCCTGACAAAATTGAAGATCTGAAAAATTACTTAATAGAGGAAATTACACAAGAAATCAACATAGCTTTAAAGAAATCTAGAGAGGTAAATTGCGATATTTTTGGTTTCGGGGAAAAAATCTGGCAAAGATACCCCAAATATTGGTGTGATCATGCTACTAAGTGGGAGGAGGAATTTCCGGAAATCCCTCTGGAGATAGAAGTCCATACCCATTTAGAAGAGACTGGGATGAGTATAAAACCGATGAGGTCTTTGAAGAAATGAATTTAACCCAAAAAGGAAAAATATCTAGCAGACAACTAGCTATAATGTTATTCGGATTTCTTTCTGGTTCAAGCATTGTGTCCTCCACAACCTTAGGAGCAGGCCATGGGGTCTGGATGTCCATAATTATCGGCTATGCTGAAGGTTTACTGCTAGTCCTCTTATTCATTAAACTGACCTCAAGATACCCTGGACAATCCTTATTTGAGATTAACACAGCCGTATTCGGTAGCTGGCTAGGCAAATTAATTTCCCTCTGCTATATCTGGTATTTTTTTCACATTTCTACCTTAGTCACCCGTAGCTTTACAGACTATTTTATCACTACCTTTTACCCTGAAACACCTTTGCTTGTCCTGGCTATAATAGGGCCGTTCCTTGCAGCCTACGCAGTCATCAAAGGGATCGAAACCATTGCTCGTTGTAGTACTTTCCTGGCACCCTTTGCTTACCTAGTTACCCTTATAACCATTTTTCTCTTGATACCGCAGATGAATTTTGCCAATTTCCTACCGATATTTGATAAACCCCTGAAAGAAATTCTTATAGCCGGACAGGAAATAGCTATTTTACCTTATGGAGAAAGCCTGGTTTTTCTCGTCTTGGTTCCTTATTTGAACAAACCCACACAACTTAAGTCCTCATTTTTTATTGCCTTTACTGTCACTTTATCTATCCATCTGTTACTTTTCGCTCGGAATGTCTCCATCTTAGGGCCTACCATAGAAATCTTTTTATATCCTTCTTATGAGGCAGTAAGGATGATTAATATTGCTAATCTCATAACCCGGGTAGAGGTGCTAGTAGCCGGTACTTTATTCTTTTTAGATTTTATCAAAACCTCTATATTGTATCACGCTATTTTAACAGGATTAGAAAATGTATTTGGCTTACAATCCTTTAGGCCACTTATCTTTCCTTTAGGAGTACTTATAACCGCTGTCAGCTTGCTGCAGTTTGAAAACCCTTTAGAGTTATTAGATTTTACAGGCTCCTACTATCCTTTATACAGCCTATTTTTTCAGCTTTTTTTGCCTCTGTTAACCTTAACAGTCAGCCTCTTCCGCCAGAAAAAGCCTGCCCAGGAGGTTAGATAACTTGCGTCTTGTCTACACTTTTATCATCCTAGTAATCTTTATCTTGAAGGCTTTTCTAGAGGCTTCAAAACTATGGCATTCCAAACTCTACAAGGATCTGGCCGTCTACTTAAGCCTATGGTCCTTAGCCCTGCTAGTAGCCATCTTATTTGTTTATGAGCTGAGAGTCATTAGTCCAGCTAAAGCAATAACGAATTTATTAAAGCCGATTATACCTAGTAATCCAGGGCCCTAATCCTAGACAGTAAAGATTCATTTGATTTTATAGTACTGAACTGAGCCAGATTTTCTTGCCATTACTTTTGGTAAGAATTGCTCCTTTTTCTTTAGTGGAGTATAGGGGGATATTCCTGGCAGTAAAGTAGTCCACAATATCCTGATGAGGATGATCCGAATAAGTAGAACCAACAGATACTATTACCCCTTGGGGTTTAACCTCCTCATAGAATTCTTCATTAAAGGAGCTAATACTACCATGATGGGGTAGCTTAAGGAGATTTGCTTCTAAAGTAGCCGACCGCCTAAGCAATTGTTCAAGTCCTTTATTCTCGATATCCCCTGTTAATAGCCAGCTGCAAGAACCATAAACCAAGCGCAAAACCAAAGAATGATCATTGCCGTAGCTACCGTCATCTCCTTTAGGGTGAAGAACCTCCAGAGTTAAGTCCTCTTCCAGATGTAATACTTGTCCTGCTGTAAGCTCCCTAACAGGAATACCTTTTTCTTGACAGGAAGCTAAGAGAACTTTTTCTAAAGCATTACCATACTCCCTAGGCGGAAGATAACAACAACCTATCGGAATCAACTCTATCAACTCTAACAAGCCTTCCCCATGGTCTAGGTGATTATGAGACATAACTATGGCATCTAACCTGCCTATCCCTTGTTTATGCAAGTATGGCAGAACGATCTTCTGTCCTACTGGAAAGTCACTGGCAGGTGTGCCTCCACCGTCCAGAAGAATTCTCTTACCATGAGGAGTCTTAATAAAAATACTATCGCCATGACCTACATCTAAGAAGGTTACCTCCAATAACCTTTGGCCTGGCCAGCAGGAAAAGATCAGACCTAATCCTAAGAAGAGAACAACTAGAACTTTAGTCCAAGAGGGAACCAACCTTAAACGATAGCGATAATAACGGAAAAAAGGTGCCGCCGCCAGAATTAGGTAATACAGAATAACAACAAAAATCGGCGGCGAAGGCACTATAATTGCAGCCCAAGAAAGTTTAGCAGCCCAGATAATAACTTGGCTTAAATAATGCATCATAGAACCGCAGGCTAAAAAAACCGGTTTAGCCAAAATTGGAATAGTCCATGTTAGAACTGCCCCTACAAGACCCAAGCTAGTTACTAAGCCCACAACCATAGCGGCTAGGATATTGAGCAAAGGTGAAAGAATAGAAAGCAAATTAAAATAATAAGCCACCAGCGGCATGCTTGTAAGCTGAGCAGCCAATGTCGGTGCCAAATGCTTGCCACAGCCTAGTTTTTGTAACCAGGGAGTAAGGTAAACCATACCCAGAGTAACTAAAAAAGATAGTTGAAACCCGACCTGAAATAGCTCTCCAGGACTAAGCAACAAAATTACCAAGGCTGAACCAGCTAGGGCAGTATAGATATCATTTTTGCGCCCTATAGATAAAGAGAGCAGGGCCATAAAAGACATTAGACAAGCCCGGACAATAGAAGCCGACCAGCCTACCAAGAAGTAATATCCTAAGAGAATTAAGGCCGCTAGACCTAAACGTGCCATCTGAGGTGGCCGAATAAAGTTCAAGCAAAACCACAGAATACCTAAAACAAAGCTAACATTAAAACCGGACACAGCAAAGAGATGGGATACCCCCGCTCTTTTGTAAGCCCTTTCGGCCCGTGAATCCATACCGCTTACATCTCCAAAGAGGAGCCCCATCAGAAGGATTTCTTCTTCCTTTGGCAGGGTTTTGGACAATAAATCTGCTAGCTTAGCCCTGCCAATGGCAGCCATAGAACTTATACCCTCGCCGAACTTAAGAATTTTAAAATCCCTGGGTCCGCAACTAAGCTCAAAAAATACCTGTTGATTGGCTAGATATCTTTGATAGTCAAATTGCCCTGGGTTAGTAGGCCCTGATGGTCGTCTCAGGACACCACGGAAACTAACTAGATCCCCAGGCTTAAGTGATGGTTCCGAATCCCACTTAACTTTTACTAGTAGCTTATTCAAGCCTTCAATCTGCTTGTCCTCAATAGTCAAAAGCTCTGTCTTAACTGTAAAAGATTGTTGGTAGCTCCCTTGCCTAGGATAAGTTTGAATAAATCCTTGTCCCTCAATTACTTGACCTATTAGCGGACTAAATCTTAAGCAAGGATACATACTAAGACTGTACCAGACAGCCCCTAAGAGGCAAAGAGAAAGTAAGATTATATAATTGTATTTCTCCTTACAACGAAAAAAGCAATATTTGGCCGTTGAGAAAGCTAGTCCAAAAAATAACAACCACAGCCAGACAGGTAGCCACAAGAATTCCTCTAGAATTATGCCTAGGATAAAGGCAACAGTCACCAAGACCAGATATCGTTTCATAGACCCCTCTAGACAGTGATATTATCGCGGATTTTCTCCAACAAAACTGAACCAATACCTTTAACTTCAGTAATTTCCTCAATAGAGTTAAAAGGCCCCTGCTCCCTGCGATAATCAATTATTCGCTGAGCCAAAGCAGGGCCTATACCATTTAGAGTTTGTAATTCGCTTAGGCTGGCTCTGTTAATATTAACCTTAGCCCTTACTTTTTCACCCACACTAGATTCATTAGATATAGGTATAATTTGCTCTTCACCTTTCTTGGGCACATAGTATTGCCGCCCATCCTCAAGTAAGGACGCCAGATTAATTAAACTAAGATCCGCTTCTTTCGTTGGAATCGCTAATTTTACCACATCATCAATCCGTTTTCCTTCTTCTAAACTGTAAACCCCGGGCTTTTCCACCGCGCCCACTATATGTACCTTAATAAATTGGGTCTTTTCCTGCTCTTGGGGCGGTTCTAACGGTGTTTGCTCTGTTATTTCAAATTCCAAAACATTGGCTGGGGATACTCTTAGGCTATAGTAGCGATAAAAACCTACACAGAAGAACATTCCCAGAATAATTATCCCGAGAATCTGCCCTTTCCTCGGAATACTGTTCATCTTATATTCCCTCCACAAATAATTTACTCTAATTTCCATATTTCTTTGGTTATCACTTTTCCTCCTGCTTTATTTGGCTGATTTTATTTAGATGTTTTGTCGGATCATGGTAGAAAAAATCCCGTTACAGCTCTTTGCCAGCTGTAGCGGGAAAATACACCTATATCTTAGCTTAGTATTTAATTAATTTGACACATTCTGTGATTGATAATTCTCAGCTTCAATAGTTTCTAGCTGTTTTTTTTGTGCCTTCACAGCTAAAACAATTAGTACAATTAAAATAAAAGAGATGACTATGCCGAAAACTCCTTGTCGCAGGACAACATTCGGATCTGGGCTAACTCCCTGGTCCGGGAGAGCAATACTTCTCTCCGCTAAGGCCTGGCTAACACCTTGAATTTTATTAATTAAATAGACGAGGTTATAGGCTATCATCAAGCCGCCAGATTTCCAGCTCGGCCTTTTGTAAAACCAGGCAGTAATTGCTATGAACAATAGCAGTTCAACTGCGAATATTATAAGAAAGGACTGCAGCAAAGCACCTAGCAAATTAAGAGAATTATAAGTAATATGAATTGTTAAGGCATAGAGCATTATGGGAGTAGCCTCTTTTAGCCTTTTTTTCAAGACAAAACGTGAAGAGAGAAATACAAACATCAACAGCATAGCCACAGCATAATTAAAAATTGTATACAGTAACAACAGGATCAAAAAAGCAGCTATGCCTAGTACCAACTCATAAAGCTTTTTTTCTTTTAGTTTAAGCACAATTCTATCTAGCATAATCACACCTCTGGCTCCGTCTAAGGTATTATTGTTTTCAATTCCTGATGATTTCTAGCTAAGGTTTTCTAGTTTATAGTTATTTTCGCATAATTAATGATAATATAGCAAGAAGTATCGGTTGATGGATTAAATAAATTAATAAAGTGTGTCTACCAAGTATGGTAAGAATATTATTAGCATAAGGGGCTTTGAACAGGCTCCTTTTTTGGCGATATAACAGCTTTCCTATTCCATTCCCCAACAAAAACACACCAAACCAGGGCAGCAATGGATAGTAATCTGCAGAGGGGTATAAGCCCGGGGCCAAACCAAGAGGGAAAAGTAACCAATGATCGGAATAAGCTAGCCCACTTAACCAAGGAGTAATTAAGATTAGAGCAATACCCAATCCCAACAAGAAAAAGGGATGGAACTTTCTAAATATCATTCCTAGTATGATGCTTGTTCCCAAGAAGTGCAGAATTCCAAAAGTGATTATGAAATCAGGATTATAAATGTACGTAACAGTAGTTATAAGCATGGCTAGGCCTAGAACTTTCAAAGCCCTTAGCCAGTTATTCCGCGACAAATAGGAGCTTATTCCTGCTGTAAAAATAAATAGACTGCCCGCGGCTTTAGAGCTCAATGAATTAAAAAAGCTCCCAGAATCAACCCTAGTCTGAAAGACCAGATCTAAATCATAGATTAGATGAAAATAAATCATTAACAGTAAGGCTATTCCCTTGAGTAAATCTAATTCCCATATCCGTCTATCCTTATTATCATCCTTCATCCTAGTCTACCTACTTTACTGTTATATCTACTTAACTGCACTTATCGACTCTATTGTTCCCATCCACTTTGCATTTTCTATCTACATCACAACTCCCTTGTTATACTGGATACTTCCCCGGTGACACTTTGTTTTCCTTCCAATAAAAAAAATACCCACACTAAAAATCTTAGCTGTGTGGGTATTGGGGGATATCATCTTAAGCACTAACGTGATTAACTTTTTGCTTTTCTTGATAGTCTTTAATCGCTTTGTGTAAAGCCTCTGCTGCTAAATTTGAACAATGCATTTTAAGAGGCGGTAATCCATCCAAGGCCTCGGCTACTGCTTTATTAGTAACCTGTAAAGCCTCTTCTACAGTTTTCCCTTTAACCATTTCCGTAGCCATACTGCTAGTAGCAATAGCTGCCCCGCAACCAAAGGTTCTAAATTTCACATCGCGGATAATATTATTTTCTATCAACAATGTTATCCTCATAATATCACCACAAGAGGCGTTGCCTACTTCACCTACTCCGCTTGGGTTTTCAATCTCCCCAACATTACGGGGATTTATAAAATGATCCATTACTTTTTCAGAGTACATTCTTCACACTTCCCTTCACTGGGTTTATTGTAGAGAGGAGACATGGCTCTAAGTCTCTCTACTATAGGAGGCAAAACTTCTAAGACATAATCAATATCCTCTTCACTATTATCTTTGCCTAAGGTCATTCGTACTGAACCCTGAGCGATTTCATGGCTTAGACCCATTGCGATTAAGACATGGGATGGTTCCAGAGATCCTGAGGAACAGGCTGAACCGCTGGAAGCAGCTATGCCTTTTAAATCTAGAGATAAGAGCAAGGATTCACCTTCGATAAATTCATAGCAGAAATTAACATTAGTCGCTACTCGTTTTTCGGGATGACCGTTTAATCTTACATGAGGTATCCTTTTCTGAATACCGTTGATTAATTTATCCCGTAATTTTGAAATCCGCTCAATTTCTGATACCATCTCTTGACTGGCCAATTCGGCCGCAACTCCTAAGCCGACTATGCCCGGCAAATTCTCTGTTCCCGACCTCTTCTTCCATTCTTGTCCACCGCCAAACATAATATTTTTCAAGCGTACTCCCTTTCTGACATAGAGAAAACCTGTTCCCTTCGGAGCATAAAACTTATGCCCTGAGCCAGAAAGTAAATCAACATTCATCGCCTGAACATCTACTGGAAGCTTGCCCAAAGATTGAACAGCATCAGTATGCATGAGAATTCCTTTTTCCTTGGCCAATTGGCCAATTTCTGCGATTGGTTGAATGGTACCAACTTCGTTATTTGCGTGCATAACACTGATCAGTATTGTCTGAGGAGTGATTGCTTTCTCTACATCAGCTACTGAGACAAGACCCATCTCATCCACTGGCAGATAGGTAATATCAAATCCTTCTTCAGCCAAGGCAGCACAGGTATTCAAGATGGCGTGATGTTCAATGGCTGTCGTAATAATATGCTTGCCTTTGTGGGCATAAGCCTTAGCCACTCCTTGCAAAGCAATATTATCAGCTTCAGTCCCACCACTGGTAAAGACTATTTCCTCTGGTTGAGCATTTATCAAAGCTGCCACTTGCCCTCTGGCTTTATCGATAGTTGCTTTAGCCTCCCGACCAAAGTAATGAACACTAGAGGGATTACCGTATTTAGCGGTCATACATTCCATTGCTGCAGTAGCCGCTTCTATTCTCACAGGTGTTGTGGCACTATGGTCCATATATATTCTCTTCATATTCCCACCTCGGATAACTTTAATTCCTAGTAAATTACTCAACTTTAATTTTACTTTATCCCATAATAATTCCCTTGTCAATAGCATCATAAAAATTTCCTAGGAATATATACAAAATCATAAGCATAGCCTGCCTCAATAGCAGATTTTCTATGCTTATACAACAGAACAAAGGAACATTTTTTCATCTTTCTCTTCCAAAGAAAAAAGCAAGAATAACAAGAACTGGAGTAGCTTTGACGAGCATAGTGAAAATGTCTTACGAGATACCGTTAGAAATCACTTAGCCCGGCACAGGACGTGCCGGGCAGGGAGAACTGAGCCAGGGATGGCGAATTTCGACCGGTAAGCGATTTCTTACGGGATAAGTTTAGACATTTCTAGGCGAGGAACCGCTAATCCGGTTCTTGTTATTTTTTATTAATTTCTACTCTTCAAACAGCGTAGTGGATAAATATCTCTCTCCTGTATCAGGCAGGATTACTACGATGTTCTTGCCTTTATTTTCAGCTTTCTTAGCTAGTTCCGTAGCTGCAAAAAGAGCAGCACCAGAGGATATTCCCACTAGCAAACCTTCACTTTTCGCAACTTTGCGAGCTGTAGCAAAAGCGTCTTCATTAGTTACTTGGATTATTCCATCGACAATAGCAAGATTTAAAACCTCAGGTATAAAACCTGCTCCGATACCCTGAATTTTGTGGGCCCCCGGTTTACCTCCGGATAACACTGGAGAATCAACTGGTTCTACCGCATATATTTGAAAGCCTGGTTTTCTTTCCTTGATAACTTCACCTATTCCTGTTATTGTGCCGCCTGTTCCAACGCCAGCAACCACAATATCTACCTGGCCATCAGTATCCCGCCAGATTTCTTCGGCTGTGGTTTTTCTATGAATGGCTGGATTGGCTGGGTTATTAAATTGTTGAGGAATAAAGGAGTTTTTGAACTCCTTAGCTAATTCCTCAGCCTTTTGGATAGCGCCCTTCATCCCTTCCGGGCCTGGGGTTAGAACTAATTCAGCACCTAAAGCCTTGAGAAGATTTCTTCTTTCTAAGCTCATGGTTTCAGGCATAGTTAAAATCAATCTATAGCCCTTAGCTGCTGAGACAAAAGCCAATGCAACCCCAGTATTGCCGCTGGTAGGCTCAATAATTACTGTGTCCTGGTTAATAAGTCCTTTCTCTTCAGCATCCTTAATCATCGCATAGCCAATACGGTCCTTGATGCTACCGGCGGGATTAAAATACTCCAACTTAGCGATAATTTTGGCCTCTACACCTGTTGCCTTGCTATATTTTGCCAACTCTAGTAAAGGTGTATTACCAATGAGATCTGTTAAATTCTGAGCAATCTTAGCCATTGCTATTACCTCATTTCTTATATCCGAGTATTCTAATCGGATTTTTGTTATTTCATTTAACCACGGTTTTATTGTGTATGTCAAGGGGGTAAACGGTTGTTTTTTCCCTTATCATTATAGTAAAACCTATAACAATTATAGTACATTAAATTATTAAAATTAAAATCCTATCAGCGTATCTCTCCTAGGTCGTAGGGGGTCTCCTGATAAACATAATAATTTAAAAAGTTAGCAAAGAGAAGGTTGGCATGACTCCGCCATTTAACCACAGGCTTCTTTTGTGGATCATCATTAGGATAATAATTTTGGGGGAGCTTTACCAGTAGACCTTTTTTCACATCCCGCCAGTATTCTTCATTTAAGGTCAAAGGATCGTATTCAGCATGGCCAGTGACAAAAATCTTCTTCTCATCCTTGGAAGCAATAATGTAAATCCCAGCCTCATCCGATTCCGCCAGGATCTCCAATTCGGGAACTTTTTCCACATCCTCCCGACGAAGCTCAGTGTAGCGTGAATGAGGGACATAGAACACATCATCAAAACCGCGCAACAGTTTGACATATTCCTTCTTAACGTAATGTTCGAAGACACCACACTGTTTTTCCGCCAAAGGCCATTTGGGTACTTGGTAATAGTGATATAAAGCAGCTTGAGCAGCCCAGCAAATAAACATAGTGCAATAGACATTGCCTTCAGCCCAGTCCAAGATCTCCTGGAGTTCCTCCCAAAAATCAACCTCAGTGAATTCCAAGTGCTCTACTGGAGCTCCGGTAATTATCATACCATCAAACTTACGGTTCTTAATACAGTCAAAGGTTTTATAGAAGGTCAACAGATGTTCCTCTGGGGTATTTTTCGATTTATGGGTCTGAGGATGCATAAGGGTTATGTTGGCCTGCAGTGGAGAGTTTCCTAACAAACGTAGCAATTGTGTCTCGGTGACAATTTTAGTCGGCATAAGATTTAGGATAACTATCTCCAGGGGTCGGATATCCTGATGAATGGCCCTTTCTTCGGCCATCACGAAAATATTTTCCTTGGTCAGGATCTCCATTGTTGGCAAACTGTCCGGTATTCTAATGGGCAAGGGTATAACCTCCTATTTCCTCTACTTAGTAGCTTCTTGTAAGGCCTGATCTAAATCCCAGATTAAATCTTCTACATCTTCTATTCCGACGGATAAGCGTATCATATCTGCAGTTACCCCAGCTTTCCGCAGTCCTTCTTCATCTAACTGGGCATGAGTAGTACTGGCTGGATGAATTACTAAAGATTTGGCGTCGGCTACATTAGCTAAGAGGGAGAAAATTTTTAAGCTATTGATGAATCTTTTACAAGGAGCTACTCCACCTTTAATTCCAAAGGTAAAGATGGAACCAGCACCCTTGGGCAGATACTTTTCAACCAGGGTATAATATTTATTCCCAGGTAAAGAGGGATAATTAACCCAGGATACTGCCGGATGCTGGGACAGGTGTTGAGCAATACGACGAGCATTAGCCACATGTCTCTCTATGCGTAAAGACAAGGTCTCCAAGCCTTGAAGCAAAAGAAAAGCATTGAAGGGACTTATACAAGCACCTGTATCTCTCAACAGTTGTACTCTGGCTTTAGTGATATAAGCTAGAGGACCTAAGGCCTCAGCATAAACTAAACCATGATAGCTATCATCTGGCTCAGTAAATCCAGGGAATTTTCCGCTGGCAGCCCAATCAAACTTCCCCGAGTCTACAATGAGACCACCAATAGAAGTACCATGTCCACCAATAAATTTTGTGGCGGAATGAACTACAATATCAGCCCCATATTCTACAGGCCGTAAGAGATAGGGAGTAGCAAAGGTATTATCAACAATTAAGGGTATCCCATTCTCATGAGCTATTTGAGCTACCGCCGCAAGATCAGGAATATTAATCCCCGGGTTACCGATACTCTCCAGATAAAGAGCTTTAGTCTTCGTGTTAATTGCCCGGTGGAAATTCTCCGGATCATCAGGGTCCACAAAAATTGTCTTAATTCCCAACTTGGGTAAAGTAACCGCCAGCAGGTTATAAGTACCGCCATAAAGGGTACTGGCAGCAACTATTTCATCACCGGCACTGGCAATGTTCAAGATGGCATAAGTAATGGCCGCTGAACCAGAGGCAACTGCTAAAGCACCTACCCCGCCTTCTAGAGTGGCGATGCGTTGCTCTAATACATCTGTAGTTGGATTCATGATTCGGGTATAGATATTGCCTGTTTCCTTTAAGGCAAATAAGTCGGCCGCATGATCCACATCACGGAAATTGTAGGATGTGGTTTGATATATGGGCACAGCTCTAGACCCCGTAGTTGGGTCAGGCTTTTGTCCAGCATGAACTTGTAGGGTATCAAATTTCAATTTACGATTTGTGATCATCTTATTTTCCTCCTAAATTCACTAATTATGATACATTTAAGCTTAATTATCATTCAACTTACGTTAATTTACCATCCTTTATTTTATATACAATAAAACCCCTCCTTACTCATTACTCATAAGAAGAGGTTGTCATAACACTCTTCTTATCTTCCCGGTTTCCCGGCAGGAATTAGCACCTTTCAGTTTCACCTGAGGTTGCCGAAGGTTCATCGGGCCTTTCCCTCCCCTTCTCTTGATAAGAAGCATAATTTAAATTATTCCTACTATTTCACTAGAGTATAAACTCCCTTCCGAAGAATGTCAAGCAAATTTTTAGCATGACAAAATGCGGGGTTCAGCGTTAGACTGATTTGACACATCGTAAA
>MTKW01001128.1_pt1 | contig 84238 bp, 86 predicted proteins | sample 1042761 | NCBI WGS metagenome assembly MTKW01 (sample SAMN06205366, study PRJNA360243) | anaerobic digester metagenome | biome: Wastewater treatment plant; feature: Anaerobic digester sludge; material: sludge; isolation source: anaerobic digester fed with sludge from wastewater treatment plant ... | reverse complement strand
TCCCGTTCAAGCTGCTCATCGGATAGGCTGTAAAGCTGTTGAATGAAAAGTGACTTGAGCATAACGATCACATCGAGATGCGGTCGGCCGCCGCGTTCGGTATTGTTCTTGTACATAGCTTCAAGAAGCGGTCTGAACTCTTCCCAATTCAATCTACCCCCAATATCGACCAGCTTATCTCCAAGATCTTTGACCCGTTCGTATTCCAGACGAAGGGCAAAATCAGTGAGGTTTCTCATGAAATGTTATATACTAATAATAATATTTATAATTATCGATTAAAAGAGGTTTTTCGGAGTTCTCTATAATATTTATATGTTATTAACCAGGCTATCTTTAATCTCACATAACTTGGATTGCATCAGAAAAGAGGGTTGATATATAAAGCAAGCCTTAACCGATGACGTATGCATTACTACTCGAAATTGCTGGTACATCGCAATGCTCCTTTAACTGATGGCCAATTCAAACTCTTTTCATTTATAGCTCTGAGGAGATGCCCCCTCATCTTCTCTCCAATTTCTTCGTTGGATAAAGCAAAGTCAATTATAGCCTGAACATATCCAAACCTGTCACCTGTATCATAACGCCTTCCATTAAAATGGAATGCATAGACAGGCTCTCGTTTGCAGAGCGATTTAATGGCATCAGTTAGCTGGACCTCACCACCCACACCAGGCGGCACTTCTTCAAGGCATTCAAATATCCCCGAGGTCAAAACGTACCGACCCATTGCCCCGAGTAACGAAGGTGCCTCCTCAATACGTGGCTTTTCTACAATATCCTCCACCTGATGAAGCGAGGGATTGATGACATGACTCTGGATAATTCCATAACTGCTGACGTTCTCAGGGGGAACCTCATTAACCGCTATAACCGACCCATTCGTCCGATTAAATACATCGATCAACTGGCCGGTACATGGAACTGTATCAACGATAATATCATCACCAAGGAGAACAGCGAACGGTTCGTTGCCGATATGCTTTTCTGCCTTTAAAATTGCATCTCCGAGTCCTCTCGGCTCCTTTTGTCGGATATAATGGATATCAATAAGTGATGAAACGTCCTGGACAACCTTGAGCATCTTGTCATTATTTTTTCCCCTTAGGTGCATCTCAAGTTCCGGAGAATCGTCAAAATAATCTTCTATCGCCCGCTTATTACGACCCGTTATTATGATTAGATCATCAATCCCAGATGCGATCGCCTCTTCAACGACGTACTGGATCACCGGCCGATCGATGATGGGAAGCATCTCCTTTGGCATCGCCTTGGTGATTGGAAGAAAACGCGTCCCAAGACCTGCCGCTGGGATTACAGCCTTCCTAACTACCATTACCAACATACCCCCTCATAAATCGCCGCATTTTGCCTTGCCGCTTCTATCCTTCTACCATCGATTACTATTTTTCCGCGGTAATCCAGATCCTCAAACTCGTCCCACTCAGTAAGGATTAAAACAGCATCCGCCTCTAGGACGGCCCTAGCGGAGGAGGCATAGGTGATTTGCGGGAAGATCTTTTTGAGGTTTTCCATAGCTACAGGATCGTAAGCGATAATTTTTGCACCCGATGAAATAAGGCCAGTGATAACCGAAAATGCTCTACTCTCTCGAATATCGTCCGTACCCGGTTTGAATGCAAGGCCGAGAACTCCTATTGCCTTGCCCTCAAGAGTAGGGAGATGCTTCTGAAGGAGAGAGAGAAGCCGTAATGGTTGAGCCTCATTGGTCTTAAGCACCGCGTTGAGAATGTTCAGCTCTATGCCGTTCGCCCTTGCACCAGCAACAAGAGCTCGGACATCCTTAGGGAAGCATGACCCTCCAAATCCAATCCCAGTTTTAAAAAACGCTGGGCTTATTCGATTATCCATGCCGACACCCATAAACACATCTCTTGAGTCAATTCCTATTGTCTTACATAGGTTTCCAATCTCATTAGCAAAACTGATCTTTGTGGCGAGAGCTGCATTGCTGGCGTACTTGATCATCTCTGCCGTTCTGCTCGAAGTCATCACTATCCGAGAATCGATAGAGGAATAGAGGACTTTGAGAGCGTCGGCTGTCCTAGAGTCTTCTGCCCCAATAACAATCCGATCCGGTGAGAGAAAATCGTGGATGGCATTTCCTTCCCGGAGGAATTCAGGATTTGAACCTAGCCCAAAATCAATACCTGCCTTCTTGCCAGATGTGTATTCCAATACCTTGCGGACACGATTATCTGTGGTTCCCGGAAAGACAGTGCTCTTAATGATGACAATACTGAAATCCTCTTTTTCTTTGAGCACATCGCCAACTTCTTCGCAGGCGCGTAAGACATATGTCAGATCAATAGAACCGTCACCATTTGAAGGAGTACCCACAGCAATAAAAGTGATTTCCGTATCATACACTGCATCCTTTAGATTCATTGTTGCACAAATACGTTCGCGATTTTTCCTAATGAGATCTTCAAGACCAGGTTCATAGATGGGGGGTCGGCCCTTGTTGATGGATTCAACTTTGATGGGATCGACATCGACGAGTATTACCTCATAACCCATATCAGAAAAACATACACCAGTTACGCATCCGACATAGCCGCAACCGACAATTGATATTTTCATTTTTGCCTACCCCCTTTTGCGACATACGAAAAGGACTTCATTTTTATCAAGACCATATTTAGCAACCTCGAGATCTGAAAATGAATTCACGTAAGTATCCATCTTGACATCAAAGCCTGAAGATTTCAACTTCGATAAATAATCAATTTTGCCGTAGCGACGCACATGTGTAGGATGACCATATAATTTAAGGTTCATTGCTCTGTCTGTATTGTCGTATTCGTCAAATTCGAGCGTGCGATCATTTGAACCGCTAAATGGCACTTAGAGTATCGCAGTCCCTCTTGGTTTCAAGATCCTGCACAGCTCTTGCATGCTCTTAGCATCATCTTTTATATGTTCAAGTACATGGTAGCAGATAATAAGGTCAATGGTGTCATTTCTAATTCCCAGATTAGTTAGATCCATATGGATTTCTGCGGCGAAAGAATCTAAATCTATAGATACGTAATTAGGATATTGTTTTTTATCAAATATGTAGCTTGTTGATATGTTGGGGGCAATATCCAGTATCCGACAGGAAGGTGATGGTTTTACGACATTTGCGATATACAATGCCAGCAATCTGTGTCGATCAGAACTCCAGCACTGAATGCAGCTATTTTTCACGTACTTTCGTCCTGAATAACCACAAGCCGGACAAAGAACGTTTTTTTGTCCAAATGAATAGTATACAGCCAAGAGATCGTAATATTTCCTATATATGAAATAAAAAAATTGATAAATGCCATACTTCGCCAATTTCGAACGGTTCAAGATAAAGTTATATTTTATCTTATTGATAATCTCAGAAGATGAGATCATCTAAACCATCTCTAATATTTAGAGCCTTATTCTTCGTAATGGCAATACTTTCCGGATAGTTTTCAATAAACCAGACCATAAACGCGCTAACGTCTATTTTATCATTCAATAAATGCTTTCGCTTCTTTTGCCCTTTTTCTTTGAGATCTGGATCCTGCAACAACTCCACTGCTTTTTCAATTGATTTTTCTTGGCTCAACTCGTCCAGCTTAAAATTATAGACAAGATCATACTTTCTTTCCTCTTCGTCTGAATAGCCGCGACCGGCAAAATCACAGAATATTGCATGCGTTCCTAAAACAGCGCACTCTGATGCCATGGTTGCGCTCTCACCATAGAGAAGGGTTGCGAAGTATAGCAAATCATGCATTTTTTCTGGAGAGACTGTGATCCGATATTTTTCGAATTCTTCAGGCAAAGCCTTCTCTGAGGTGATGAACACGCGTCCGTATTTTTCGAATTCTTTTATAGCTCTTCGTTTGGTATCCAGCGTGAGACCGCTATGCCCAACGTCGTGGCTCGCACCCCAAGAAACGAAGCGTATGATTGTGAAGGGATCGGCTTCAGTGAGTCCAAGTTCAGTAATCACGGCGGGGTCCGGATTGAAATAGTTGGGATGGAGATAGGCAAGTTCAAAATAACCATCAAACCGAATTTGTTTTTTTCCTAGATCCTCTCTATAACAGCTTGGGGTAATTATCCAATCAGCAAATGGAAACGAAACTGATTGAACTAGATGTGCATGTTCGGTGTCTTCAAGAATGATGTAGGGTTTTCCAAAGATTGTACTAACATGCGCGAAATGTGGTAAAGCCCGCCCAATATAAATATCTGGCTCAAATTCTCTGGCAATCTTAAATGTGAGATACTCCCATTTTGGGATGCTTAAAATATTTTTATAAATATGTGATAGATTATATCCAATTATCGTGTATGGTAGATTAGCCTGTTGCAGCAGATATTCTGTGATTTCTTTTTGAATCGCGAGTACCTTGATAATGTGACCTCTCTTTTCCATCTCTTTTATAAAATTCTTGAATATATATACTTGTTTTGGATGTGCTACGCCAACAATTATGCGCATGTTTATACCTCGTCGACAAATTATTTTTTATATCCGCTGTGAGCGAGTTTACCTACACCAGTCCGAATAAAGCTCAAAATAGGAAGAAAGTCTATCAAAGATAATACGTCATCATTGGAGGGTAAGGAAATGAACTCTTTTAATAATCTAGCATCTCTTGTATATATCATATAATTAAACAGGGCAAGATTATCGATTAATAGATTTTTTGTTTTAACTCCTACATCATAATTCAATACTGATTTAACATCACCATCTAACGCCATTTTATACAGTAAATAAGGAAAATCCACGCCAGATCGAATTGCTTGATTTAGAGATCCCCAGAATCGTGGGTTGACCTCCATCAATACGGGGTTATTATTATTCCCCATTTTAAACTCCACCATTGCTACTCCATGCCAGTTAAAGTACTCTAGTAACCTTGTTGCTATATCTTCCATTTTTGGCTCTTTGACGCTGATCCTATAGGTACTTGGTCCTCCACTGATCGGATATTCTCTAAGTCTCTTATGCGTGAATTTAGCCCTTAAATCCCCTTGATTAAATAAAACTGACACGCCGTAACCATCTCCCTCGACATACTCCTGAATCAAAGGATAATTGGATGGAGAAAGAGCATACTTCAAGATCGTCTCTTTATACTTCGAGATAAGTTCTTCTTTAGAATTAACGTATGAAAGACCAATGCTGCTTGAAGTCTCTCTGAGTTTTATTACTGCTGGAAATTCGATCTCATCAGCTATTTGAGATAACATACCTAGGTCCTCGATATAATATGTATTCGGAATAGGTATTCCAAGATCTCCAGCAACTTGCATTAATGATCCTTTATTATTAACGGCCATTATGCTCGAATAATCGTGCAATGGTACTTTAATAAATGGATCGAAATGGGACTTATATTTCGCGATCAGATATGTATCTTCCGAATGAACAGGCATCAATACATCGTGTTTATGCTTTTTTACTAACGAAGTCAATTCGCGTATGAACTCAATGGGCGCATCTTTCGGAGAGGGGTACAAATAGAAGTTCTTTGAGTATCGGGATAAGGAGCTTAAAGCATACCTTTTTTTATCAGCAGTGCTAACATCGATGCCCATTCTACCAAGACTTCTAGTCGATATTAGAGCTTTTGGGCTGTTAGCTGTAGTAATTAGCGCAGACATCGTCCACTATCCCTATTTCATTTTTGAGTTTTCAATTTCTTTACTGCGAATCCCAGCACGACGCTCGTCTTTCGCATAAGGGATGGGCAACTTTTGGCATACATGCGAACATCTCCTCTTAGAATCTTTTTACGCAATTCGTCCTCTTCGTAGACTGGCATATCTCTAATTACGTTACGTACAACGCCCAATTCAAATGGGAAGTGTGCATCACTTCCACAAATCATCGGCTTTTTGAGATTAATCGCTAATTTTTCTGCGTTTGAATTAAGCTCTTTTGATGTTCTCGCATTTAATCCCTCAAACACATCGACACACTTCAGCAATTCATTGCTAGGAAACCTTTTTCGTCTATAAGGATGAGGTAACACTACAAGACCATCTTGATCTCTAATTTCGTCGACAACTCCGCCAAAATCTCTTGAAGCGATCTCGCTATTCAAGAATATTCCTATTAGATCTCCAAAGTCCGTGTTGATCTCAGCACCAATAACGACATTTAACCCGTCAGTATCTATAGATTTTGCTTTAAGTCCCCCTTTAATAGTATTATGATCCGTGATGGCTATCGCATTTAGTCCTTTCTTCTTCGCAAGCTTTGTTATACTCTCTGGGGATGAAAGGGAGTCCGCAGAGTAACAACTATGAATGTGAAAATCAAAACTAATATCAGAATTTATTTCCTTATTGAAATTCTCAACCATTATCGAATTACCACAAGCACTGTCTTTCCTGCGTTCATCACAAGATCTTTCACGTAGCCTATAGCCCACTCCTGCTCGTTCATCGCCCATCTTTCCGGGTGCACCGTCATGTACAGCTCCTCCTCCCCCGCAGAGCCGATCCAACAAGCGAGATCATCTGTCGTCTCCACCGGGACTGGCTCTGTGCCCGGCATCGAGTCCCGCAATGAATGCTTCCCGCCCCAGTTCCGCCCGGTGTCTGTGAGGTGCTTGTGGACCATTCCATTCAGGTCGGAATTGCTAGCGAGACTCTGGTTACTTTTTGCTGCCGGGATATTCGCTTCAGAATGTATCATATAACTCATACAGATCCTCTGGTCTCATCATTATTATTCTTTCGACTTTTAACCAGAATCCATTTTCCAAGGTTATACATTAGATCTACAAAGTATCTGCAGCAATAGTCACGATCCGTCTTGGGCCATCGCTCAGGATGAGCTAGGATGCAAATATCGCGAAGATTGCCCCGCTTTATGAGATTTATCAATTCATCGGAATTATGGACGCAATCAGAGGGATGAGATCTCTCGATGGTGTCTTTGATTTTGTTTTTATTTATGTCCCAGGTTCTTCCACTGTCTGAGAAATACGCAAACCGATCATAATCGAGAGAGATATATGGTTCACCAAGTAGGCCAAAATCGCTTAGCCTGCATTTCTTCCAGATAGTTCGATTATCATGTTTTGAAAGGGGATTGCCATGCATGCAGACTGTTTTTACATCGTACCTCTCGCGAAATGCTGCCAATTCATCTGAAAATAGACGAATAGCACTGCCTATATCCCCTCTAGCTTTATCCAAGGTCTCATAATGATACCCGATCTCATGATGATAGGAAGCTATTTTGTCCATGATCTCAGGAATAAAAACCCTCTTCCTCGTCCGGAAATAGTACGTCGCCTTAATGCCATAATCAGATTCAACCTCTGCCATGTCCAGGGCAAACCTGGCGTTTTCGTCAACATCATGTCGAACGAGAATAACTTTATTTGATACACTTTTATGTTTTAGATATTCTGCGATGGTTATATTTTCATATCCCGAATTACTAATGGCCTCACATAGTTTCTTATATTTATTAAGGGTGAAATCTCTATTATTCAGCATTCTTGTTTTCACCCACTGGGTCCAATAATTTTTCCAAGTCATAGCCATTTATCCTGAGTTGGTTAGATCCTCCATCTCATCTAATTTCTTTATTACTCTTGCGGGGACTCCGACAGCAACACTGTTTGCAGGTATACTCCGATTGACAAAAGAACCAGTTCCAATTACTGAATTATTCCCTATCTCAACACCTTGTATTATAATACAACCTGGGGCAATCCAAACCCCTTGACCAATCCTAACAGGCTTAACCGTGCGTGGATATTTATCCCTAAGAGGCAAAGTTCCTCTAGAATGGGCACTTATAATACATCGATCTCCAATTTCGGCATAATCTCCTATAGAAATACAATCCGGATGGATTCTATCAAAGATAACATCATATCCTACATACACATTCTTTCCTATGTTAATTCCTCGCATTCTGTGCAATTTGACTCTCCAAGAAGGTATAGGAAATGCCGATGCTAGCCTTTCCAATATCCAATTTTTAAAAAACTTTATAGCAAAAATAATATTAATATTTTCATTGAATTGGGCTGCCTCATTAAAAGCAATCTTATCACGACTTGATAGCATCAAATCACCCATATTTATAAAATCCTTTTCCAGTTTTACGGCCAAGGATACCATCATTAACCATAATATGTAATATTCTGCTCGGCTTATAACTGGGATTTTTAAGTTCGTTATATAAAATTTCAAGAATTGATAAACAAATATCAACTCCGATGAAATCAGCCAGTTCAAATGGGCCCATAGGATGATTTGCACCCAACTTCATGGCTTTATCTATATCCTCAATGCTTGTGATCCCCGAATCTAGCATACAGCAAGCTTCATTTATCATTAAAAATAATAGTCTATTAACAATAAACCCCGCGATATCCACTACGTTTACTGGAATCTTATTTAGTGCCTCAGCAAATTCAGTTGCCCTATTTAATGTTGCGTCCCCTGTATTTTTTCCCCTTATTAGTTCCACTAGCAGCATCCTGGGAATAGGATTAAAAAAATGCATACCTATTACCCGTTCAGGGTGTTTCAGGCCATTAGATAGTTTGGATATTGGCAAGGTCGAAGTATTACTGGCTAGGATTGTAGTTGGCTCGCAAATAGAATCAAGTTTCTTGAATATTGCTTTTTTTATTTGAAAATCTTCAACAACAGACTCTATTATTAAATCTGACGTCGCGAGCTGTTCATATTTCGTTGTCGTTGTTATCCTATTGAGCGCAATTTGCATTCTATTTGGTTCCATTTCTTTGGAGAGGTTCTTAGAAATAGCATTTAATGCCCTTTCAAGTGAATCTTCGCTTCTGCTTTTAAGGATGATGTTATTCCCTGTGCTAATTGCCAATTCAACAAGACCTCTTCCGGTAACCCCGGTTCCTATTACCCCAATTGTATATTTGCTTTCTTCATTACTATTTAGGTATATGGCATCACCAATATTATACGGTCTAAATGACTTTTGAAATTTATGCGAGCCATTGAGATCTTTTAATAGCAGTACATAATAAGGCGTTATAGGATGATCTGCAGAGGGGATAAGCACCCGAGTAGCTCCCTCGACCTGATACTCGGTGTTATTAATTTTGGAAAGAGGAGACCCGCAGAAAATGCAGTTCCTCACGGGATAATCCCATTCTGCATCGCAAGAATCACATTTATATTTCATTAAGATACCGCAAGGATATGCACTACAGCGGTTCCTCCACATCCCCCAACATTATGGGTTAATCCGATTCTTGGGTCGCATATTTGCCTTCGACCAGCCGTTCCTTGGAGTTGCTCAACGATCTCATAGATTTGTGCTATTCCTGTTGCGCCTACAGGATGGCCATCTCCAATAAGCCCACCGTCGGTATTAATGGGTAATTTGCCAGATAATGATGTCTCCTCATCTTTGATAAGCTTTGATCCTTCACCTTTGCCACAGAAGCCAAGATCTTCCATGGCTATAATTTCAGCAATGGTAAAACAATCATGTACTTCTGCGATATCGATTTTGCTCGGATTGATTCCGGCCATCTCATAAGCTGCCTTGGCTGCTAATCTTGTTGCTCTGAAGGTAGTAAATTCATTTCGCTGAGATAATGAAATAGCATCTGTATAAATGGCTGACCCTAAAAGCTTGATATCTCGATCGCTTTTTCTATTCTTTGAAATTACCAAAGCAGCAGCACCATCGGAAATAGGACAGCAATCAAATAAGTCTAGAGGTGTAGATACAACGACATTCGATTTTATAGCAGTATTCAAATCCTTGCTGGAGTAGTTAAAATGGGCCAATGGATTTAATGTTGCATTAGAGCGATTTTTCGAAGATACCAAAGACAAAACATCATGAGTCGTCTTATATTTGCGCAGATAACAATCAGCTACAATGGCATATTGTGCAGGAAATATTAAGCCTTCTCTCTGATCCCGTAAAGAATCTCCCGCCATTGCTATATATTTTGCCGATAATTTGCTGTTATTGCCGTTCATACTCTCGAATCCTAATACTAAAATGTTCTCAAATCTATCAAGTAGTAGTGTAGCTTGATGAACTGCTAACCCGCCTGATGCACACGCAGCCTCAACTCTATAGATTGGAATATTGATTCCTGGAAGCAGGCTGGCTACTAAAGAATTCAAATGGAGCTGGCCTTGACTTGGGCCTGACAAGAAATTAGAAACAATAATGGCATCGATTTCTCTAATATTAAGTGGACTATCACGTATAGCGTTATACATAGCCTCATAGGCTAACTCTGGCAAAGCCTTTCTAAGGATACCAAATTTCGTTCTGCCTACTCCGCAGATAAACATCCAAGAACTCCTATATCTAATCAATTTCCTTTAATGAATCGCCTAGACATAAAAACCGGGTATTCTGTAAATGCTTTAAAATCATTCTGATTCTTCTCTCCACGATATCTCCTTTTATCATCCAGTATAGCGGTCTTCCTTGCCCAATTGTTGGAAACTTCTCGGAAGATATATCGATGGGATGAAAATAGAGGACTGTATGGCCTCTCTTAAGACTCTGTGCTATGCCTTTGAGAATTATGTGGGATCCTAGAAACCTTAGCATGGGCCCACCTGAGGTGGGAACTTTAAATCCAAGAAAATTCCAATATGCCCATGGAAACTCAACGATTCTTCGTTCTTTGCCAGCAGCAAGTCCATTTTTAACCGGATAATAAGGTGAAGAGGAAACGCCATTTAGAGGTGAATCTCCTTTATTATACAATGAATTAACGCTGACCGAAGAGTCGTATTCAAACCCCAATTCTTCCAGATGATCGATCATCCATCCAGCGATGAGAGCATTTGGAGCCCGATAACCAACCACCTTCTCTCCAGAGATCTTTTCCAAGTCTCTTTTAGCCTTCGCTGTCGCCTCCCTGAATTCATCGGGAGGTATGAGAGGCCTTTTAGTTCGTGAATCGATCACACAGGAATGGTGCAGACCGTGGCAGGCGATCTCATGGCCGTGATCAACTATCGATTCAACCAGACCGGGATAATGCTCTATGACATCTGCCACGATGAAGAATGTAGCTGGAATCTTATATTGATCGAGGATCTTCAGCACTTTCTCTGTAGTGCTGGTAAGGTAGTCATACCGCCCCTCCCATTTTTTAAAAAACTCCTCAACATCCTTGAATACCGAAAAGGTTGACCCACAGACAGCGGGAATGTGATACCAGTCCTCTATATCTACTGTCAGTGAAGCAGAAGATCCGTCAGTTATCATTCAGTTCCTCGAAATAGGCTGGGTAAAAACGTTGATTGAAATTCTCTGCCTGCATATCAAATATCATCGCAAACAGCAGAAACTGCATTCCTATAGTGAACATCAGAAACGACAGCACCCCGTGCACAAATAGCAGCGCATAACCCATCACGAACTTCTCCCATAGCGTAATCGCCCCTCCGAGGAGACCGAGCAGCACGAGAACGGCCCCGGCGAGATAGAAGAAAGCAAGGGGATGAAAGCCCATATGGATGTACTTCGTCTTCAGACGAAACAGAAAGTTGAAGAGGAGGAGCTTCGAGACCCTCGGGATGTACGTCGAGTATCGTATCTTCGACTTTTCTTCGCCGTAACGAGCCGGGATTGCGACATCCTGCACCCGCATGCCGTGGATGTTCAGCCAGACCAGGAGATTGTTGCAATATCCGTATCCTTGATAGATATCCTCCAACGGCAGCTCGGCCAGGGCTTTCGTCGAGATGGCAGTGTATCCGTTCTGCGGGTCCATCATCTGCCAGTATCCGGAGGCGATCTTCGTGAGGAAGGTGAGAATGGAGTTGCCGAAGCTCCGCCACCGGCTCATCCCCGTCCGGAAGGCCTCGCTGATTAGACGGTTGCCCTTCGTATAATTTGCCCGGCCTTCAACTATCGGGTCCAGAAGTGACGGAAGCTGCGCCGGATCCATCTGGTTGTCCCCTGCCATCACCGCAGCGATATCCATACCATCCTTGACCGCCCGCTTGTATCCGGAGGTGATCGCTGCTCCCACCCCCCTGTTGGGATTGTGGTGGATGGGGACGATCCTGGAGTCGCGCCGTGCGTAATCCTCTATGATCTCCCCTGTACGATCTGAAGAGCCGTCATTCACAGCATAGACCCGAGCTACATAGTCGGGAATGCCGCCAAGTGTCTCCCCAATAAGCTTTTCCTCATTGTAAGCCGGAACTACGACAGCGATTCGCTTGCCTCTGTAGTGGGGCTCCCCTCCTGTTGCCCTGCCTGTGTGGAGGGTTGCGACCTTCATGTGTTGGATCTGTGCCCGAATCTCAGAGCCAGCGGACCCATCGTCACTGGTGATCTGGATCGCCTCGATAGCTCTCCTCCCGTAGGCCCCGGAACAGCTCAGAGGCTCAGCATCCTGGAAGACGGCATCGTTTCCGTCCTGCAGGCCAGCGAGGAGTTCAGGGATCTCTGAGTGATTATGCTTTCCGCCTGGACCAATGATAACTATTCTATCAGCTTTCATCTGGCGTGCCGCTTCAAAGCAGGAGCGTAAGGCTGCGCCGTAGCCTCTGTTCATCCCATGCTGCACTACCTCAGCCCCCAAGGCAGCGGCGATCTCGGCCGTGGCATCGGAACTGCCTTCATCGATCACGATCATTCTATCGACGTGCTCCTTGCAGCCAAGGACCATCTTGGCTATGGAGTTCTCTTCATTATAGGCCAGTATGGCGGCGATGGTCAATGGCATATAATTCCTCTACAATTGAGTGGCGCACTAATATTGCGATATTATTCATTTATGGGTCACCTCATACTGGGATTTGAAAAATGGTGAGCTATAGACAGAGACTCGTGGGGCTATCTAGCCTGTTATCAATTGCTTCATTATCCGGTCCATGTGGTAGGAGTAGTGCTGGCCGGTGTGGATGATGCTGAAGTCCAGGCATCGGCGCTGGCACTCGCGGATCACCGGAGCCATCTTGATGATCTCCGGTCGGGTCCCGAGGATGATTGCAATGGTCATGGTAGATCGTAGCCTTTGGATTTTTGGGTTGATTGGACTGCGATAAACGGATTTTAACCACAAAGAGCACGAAGCTCACAAAGGTCTCGCAAAGGTTGCTTGAGTTAGCGCAAAGGCTCTGCGTTACTCAACTATTGAATGCGAATCACTTATCGAAGTATTATCCTTATCTTCGATTTCTCTTATTATCATCTTGACCTCATCTTTCGCTTTTATCCCCGATCTCCATAAAGCCCGGAGTATTGATTGGAGATCAAGGACATCGATATTCATGGAAACAGCAAACTGCAGGGCCGCAAAATCCATTGAAGAGAACATATAACCTCTATTTTTGCAGATGCTTATGGCTTCAAGTTCTCCTTTGCCGAGAGATTTGTTGCCGATGAGCATCTCTTTATAGAACTTGCTCTCGCCTTCTGAAGGATAAACAATATCAAAGCTTTCGAAGATATCTAGCGGGAATGTATATCCATAATCAAGAGATACAGATAACTCTTCAAAAATTCTGGGAGTAATATATATTGAATGATTTGAGAATAGGCACAAAAGTAGATTCAAGCGCTCTATTTTGGCAAAGGCGCTCGCTATATCGGTATCCACTATGATGACTTTATCCAAGAATCGCGTCAACTCCCTTTTCCAACCGTTCCCGAGGCGGAGCATGTACTATTCTCTTTATTCCTCTTGATTCTAAAAAGCTCTTAAATCCCTCTATAGAGATCCCGGCAATCTCTGCTGCCCTGCTCATAGATATCTTTTCTGATTTATACAGCTCAACTGCCATTTCCAATCTAATAAATGGTTTTACCTCGATCATCGTTCTGAAGGCCTCATCCATCAAAGCTTCTCGATTCTTGTAATAGCCAGCTCGAATCAGGCCCTCAATTCCTTCTTTGAGAACATCTATATCTGCAGTCATATGAAGATTGTTGCCTCTGATTACTATAATAATCTTACCTCAGATGATCGGATTCCACATCGGTCCAGGCATCGGCGCTGGCACTCGCGGATCACCGGAGCCATCTTGATGATCTCCGGCCGGGTCCCGAGGATGATTGCAATGGCCACGGGTAGATCGCCGCCTTTTGGATGCTTGATAATCGGGAGAAAATTTGGTGTGGTCTTGGTGCCCTTTGTGAGCTTTGCGGTCTGTATTCGTCGCAGATCTGACCTCGCTTTGATCGGGCTGCCATAGAAGGGCTTCAATACAAAGAGCGCAAAGGTCTCAGCAAAGGTAAGAGTCTTCCTTTTCGCTGCCGATGGGAGGGCACGCCCAGGATGCAGGCCTCCTCCTGCACCCCTCCTGAACCGGCCAGGGCCAGGGCCTGATACCAGCCTCCCATCCCCGGAGCCCGAGCGGCCCCGGTGGGCCGGACGCCTCATCGCTACGGGATGAAAAGAAAGGAGCACAGAACTCTCTGTCTCCTTGTGCCTCTCTGTTTTCGCCGGGCTGAAGCACAGAGAAGATAATTTATGTCTGATCTTACAGATAAAAATTCAGCGAAGAGCCTAGATTATCCCTTTCGCTTTAAGGGTAGACTTAACCTCGGCCATGTCGCTCTTCAACTCGACAATGCCCGTTTCAAGTGCCCGATCCATCTTCCGGTTAACATATTTGACTTCAATAATAAGATTATCTTGTTTTCTGAGCATCTGATCCTGCTTGCTTAGCATCTGGTCTTGTTTGCTTAGCATTTGATCCTGCTTGCCAAGCATTTGGTCCATCTTGCCGCTCAGATTATCGTTCATGCTTCTGACTTCATCAAGAAGCTCATCCTGCTTGCTGAGCATCTGATCCATCTTGCCGCCCAGGTTATCGTTCATCTTATTGACGGCAGAGATAAGCTCTTTTAGGTAGCCTGCCGCTGTGTCCAACCTTGTGTCGGTCTCCCCTTTTGCCACCAGCTTGCCGAACGAATTGAACTCGCCGCTTGCAGGAGAGTAGCTCTTTTCTATGGATGAGACATAGATCAGGGCATTCTTTATGTCTATTGCATCCTCGAACCACTTGAGCTTTTCATCTCCGCCCTCGGCTATGATCTTCACCCTGCCGTCCTTCAGATTCTCTATCATGCCCTTCAGGCAAAGAGCATTTGCTATATCGACTACCCTGGCTCGATATCCGACCTCCTGGACCTTCCCGGAGACGTATGCTGTAAACCTCATCGTCATCTATAATCTCACGCTCTTTGTATTTGGCTTTATCTATGAAGGCGCCGATGTTCGAGTATGCTCTCTTCTGCCCGGCCATCCCAAACGGGCTCCTCCACCCGCCCTCATGCTGCATCATCAGCTTTGCCTTCTTCATCATCTGATGACCATCCGCCCCCGCCAGCACATTAGCCCCCCACCTCGATCGTCTCCGGCCTCTTGATATCATCCCGCAAAGCCATGCAGGGCACCCTCAGGAACCATGCCTCCTCCCGGCCCCTTGCCGGAGCCGGCCAGGCCTGCCTGCCACCCAGCTCCAACTGCAAAAGCTCTTAGGAACCCCACAGAATCAGTGTCCTGGATGCCATGAGGCAAACCCAAAAGCTCTAAAGGAAGATCAATGATTCTACTACCCTATTGATTTCATGAAAACTTCAAGCTCTTCAGCAGGGTTACCATCTTCTCCAATGCAGCGAAGAACTCTTCATTCTCAGTGAGAGTTTTTATTATTTCTTCGGCTGATGTATATGCTTTGTCGTGATGATCCACATATATGACGATTACAATATCAGCGAAGACCGCATGGACGATCACAAAAAGGTCTATGTGCTCGCCCCTCAGCCCACTTAAATTATGGCTTTTGGCTCCCTCATCTCGGGGTTATTGACTATCACTTTGATCTGCTTCTTTTAAGCCTCTCTCTTAAATTGGCATCTTTTTTGGTTAGCTTCCTGAATTGATTATGGGGATGGCTTGAAAGCGAAGGCCTAAACAATATGAAAGGCCTGGTAGAAAAGATATCAGGGATCTTCAGATAGCCAAGCCAGAAGCTTATCAACATCATCAAAGACCTCATAGCGGCCCCCGGCGATGGCGTGATCTGCAGACTGATAAGTGCACAGGATGGCGATGAATGGCATCAAACGAAGATTTACAGCTACCGCTGCATGGTCAGGCGCCTCTTATCATCCTTGGATGGCTCTTATCACCTATCACAGATGTATTTGAAGCATCCTCAATTCAGCGACCTGCCTTGTATACCATCTTAGTGAGTCAGAAGCCAGATACGGGACCTTCTGCAGACTATCCTCGAAGCCTCTCCCGCCCTCACCCTCTTAATTCATATTTATGATCAGTATTCCATCACTTCAAACTACTTTAAATGTATTACGGTTAGCATTTATTTAGTTCAGAGGGGGGGCTGCATTCAACAATCAGATTCATCCGGCCAAATAAACCCTTTATCTCAGGAAAAAATTATGATTAGAAACTCCTTTGTCCAAAGGCTAATATCGCGATTAATTTTTTATGTCAATCCTCTGAGTGAATAAAAAATCGAGCAATTACGATCCGAGGAGGGGAGTGCATGGCGAAGGCAGTCAGCCCCTCTACAGTGGTTTCAAGATACCTGTATTAGTTGAACTTGAAGCCGGCAAACCACTTTCTCAGATGCATCCGTGAATATGACATCCATCCAATCACATGAAATAGATAGTGCGGGGGATGGGATTCGAACCCACGAACACCTTCGTGACTGGACCCTGAATCCAGCGCCTTTGACCTGGCTTGGCAACCCCCGCAAAAGGGTGCAGCCATGGTTCATGCAGTAGTAGTATTTAATGGTATTCGTAGTCCAGGCGTGATGCGCAGTCCTGGAATGATGTGCGGGCCGGGCATATAGCCAAGCACCCGGCGTTGAGTGGAGAGCAATGGCGCTGGAGGAGGAAGGGCCGAATAGCGCCGTCATCCCCAAAGGGAGCGGGGACCTCTATATATCTATAAAATTATAAGGACTGTTTCCCGGACTTCTGGCCGATCTCTTCGCAGTCAAAGATAATGCCACGCCCCTCCAGCTCAGCCAGCAGCTCTTCCATGAAGACCCCCCGCCCGGGCACATGCTCATGCTCGCAAGCCTCAACTCGCCCGCCCCTATAGCCGCTGCTCGTGCTGACAACTCCACAGCTCGGGCTGCCGGCTACGCCCACAATACGCACCCGCGTTCCCTCTCTTGCTAGCATCTGCAGCAGGTCTGCATATTGGACAATAAGCGAGCGGCAGAACAGGCGAAACTGGGGTACATCAAGCTGGTTTCGGGTAACAGCCCAGCGCTCAAGGCCCAGATAGAGCGCCTCCGGGCAGGGCAATTGAATCGTCGGCCCGGCTGGAGAGAAGGACAGAGGATTCAGGCCCTTGACCCGGGTCATAGGATTGAGAAGACAATGGGCAACGAGGACGATCTCCTGCCCTCCGTTATCAGTCGGCTCTTCCCTCCTCCGGGCTTGAATGCCCTCCCTTGATGGCAGCATCATAATCGTCAAAGCTCCATTGCGCAACAATACATCTCAGGAAGAGGGGGTCTGGGCTGGCCGGACCCCACCTGCCTGACCCTATCGCTTCAGCCCCCGGATATACTGATAAAACCGGATGCCATGCAGATCATCATAAAATACTATCTTCTCCGCCTTCTCCCCCACCAGCAGCTTCAGGGTGTTATTATGAAACTCATCCACATACTCCACACCGGTGACCTGATCCAGGGGCACTGAGCGCACACTATCCCAGGCCAGCCCCGGGCGGACGAAATGCACATTCTTATCGGTGGTGACCAGGTAGCCCAGGATCTTGTCCAGCATCCCCATCCTGGCGATGGTCAGCATCTGCTCCGATGCCTGGCTGTGCAGAATGGCCGGGGCGATGAGCACCAGCTCCTCCCCGGAGGCGGAGAGCTTCCTTGCAATCCTCCCCAGCTTCTTGGGAACCTCCGGGCTCTGTGCCCGCTTCTTGCCCCCGCCTTCTCCTGTCTGCGCGATTTCAGTCATCTTCTCCTGCAGCCTCAGGTCACAATCTTCTCCAGGCAGCCGTTCTCCAGAGCGATCCTCACCTCGCGGGCGAGCCTGCGCCCCGTGGACATATTTGTCCGCCAGAGGGCATTGCCATAGGGGTGGCCAACTGCCATATGCACATTGGTTCCACCGCCGATCCTGGGCGCGACATCATAGATGTAGAAGTTCAGGTCCTTGTCCACACAGGTCTGCAGACAGAAGGGGCCGATGATCCCGGGCTTGTAGTACTCCTGTGTCGCCTCCACATACTTCTCCGCCAGGACGAAGGCCTTCTCCAAGAGCGACTCCCTCAGGGTGGCGGAGTTGTGCCCGCAGACGGTATACTCGGGGTTGATCTGCTGCTCATTGAGGGTTAGCTGCTGGGGAGCGGGCAGGCGGCAGTGGCCGTCCAGGCTGGTCTCAAACCTCCAGTCTATGCCGATCAGCTCAATCCTCTCCGTTATTGGAGAGTAGAAATAGTCCAGATTGAAGACCGGTCCGATGATATAGCGCTCAATCCTGGCCAGCTCAATCCCATCCTGATCGATTACATTCTGGCGCAAGAGGAGATCAGCCTTCTGGCAATACTCCTCATAAGAGGCGGCAGTGAAAAACCCCCTCTCCAGGGTCTTCACTGCATGGGGCAGCTTGACCATCACCAACTGGTTGATCTCCTCCGCCTCCACCGGCTCGGGGAAGGGAAGGCCCGCCTTCTCCAGCAGCCAGTAGTAATCTCTCTTATCCCCCCTCTCCTCAGAGCGAAGGAGGTTGCGCGAGCCGAGCAGGGGGAGCGTGAACTGCTCTTCCACAGCATCGATGCCGCAGTAGGAGGTGAATGAGCGGTTGGGAACGAAGAGGGTGTTCTTATCCTTGAGAATCTCCTGGTTCTCCGGGTCTAAGACATCCGGGAACTGCTTCAGCATCATAATCTCATCGATCATGCCGGTTATTATCCTCCCCTTCCGGTCCCTCTCCGCCCGGAAGTACCTGACATAGGGCTTCTCCCTCCCCTCCTGGCATACCGCCAAAGTCCTGAAGTTCTCCTCCACTGCGCCATCTGCCGTATCCAGGGCAGAATGGGATGCTATCATCCCGATTCTCAGATCCTTGAGGTCGTATCCCCTCAACACCTCCAGAACCTTGCTGCGTTCAATCAAGTCTGAGCACCTCAAAATAATTATATTGGTCCCTCATATTCCCATCCCGATTTATCAAGATGACCCTATCACACAAAGACATCGCCCTCTATTCCCTCCTGACAACATAGAAGGGCCTCAGGCAGCAGGGAGAGAAGCCCCGGCGGTTCCGGACAGGTATCAGCATCCCATGCTGCCTATTGCCAATCCTCCCATCTCAAGTACCCTCACTGCGATAAAGATTATGCCCCTCATGCCCCTTGCTTCCTATCCCTGCCTCTTATCCTCGCCTTTAATTCCTGCCTCTGGATCCTTCTTCCCTCCAGCAGGCGGGATTGACCCTCTCTTTCCTCCCCCACTATATCACTGCCGCCTGGAGGGCTTGCCGGAGCATCAGCCCTGCTCTCCTCCCCGGACTGGGGATCGCGAACGGGAAAGGCGCTCTTTCTCAAAAAATTCTGTGCATTACTTTAATATACTTCATTCTCATTGAGAAGTGGTTCACTATTGGGGAGCTTGATATTTTGGCGGGCAGAGCTTGGAAGTTCAAGGACGATATCGATACCGATGCCATCATCCCCGGTCGCTACCTGGTGATGAACGATCCGCAGGAACTGGCTGCACACCTCTTTGAAGGGGTGCGCCCGGAGATGGCAGGAGCAGTCAAGGAAGGAGACTATGTGGTGGCGGGGGAGAATTTCGGCTGCGGCTCATCACGAGAGCACGCACCCCTGGCCCTGAAGGGAGCTGGTATCTCAGCAGTCCTCGCCAAGTCCTTTGCCAGAATCTTCTTCAGAAACGCCATAAACATAGGACTGCCCCTCTTCATCTGTCCGGATGTGGACAGGATCGAGGAGGGCGCTTATATCGAGATCGATATGGCGGGCGGAGTAATAAAGAATATAACCCGCAATGAATCCTATAAGACCACACCACTTCCAAGTTTCTTAAGGGAGATCGTCAATGCGGGCGGCCTGGTGGAGTACACCAGACTACAGGTGTCCGGAGTGAGGGCATGAACTATAAAATACCAGTTATCGGCGGCGATGGCATCGGCCCGGAGATAGTAGCCGAGGGCCAGAAGGTGCTGGAGGCAGCAGCAGACAAGTACAACTTCTCCTTGGAGTGGATCGATTACTCCATCGGTGCAGAGCACTACCTGAAGACGGGCGAGCTGATAAGCGAGGAGACGCTCAAAGAGCTTTCAGGCTATCGGGCCATCTATCTGGGGGCGATAGGCGACCCCAGGGTCCGGCCAGGGGTGCTGGAGAAGGGCGTCCTTCTCACGATGCGTTTCTACCTCGACCAGTATATCAACCTCCGGCCGGTCAGGCTACTGGAGGGCGTCTGGACCCCTCTAAAGGATAAAACGCCGAAAGATATCGATTTTGTTGTGGTTCGCGAGAACACTGAGGACTTTTACATCGGCATAGGCAGTCGCGCACAGAAGGGCAAAAGCCATGCCGACTTCCAGGTCAGCCGCAAGCTCTACAACATAAAGTTCGGCCTGGATATCGACTCAGATAGCGAGGAGATCGCTTATCAGATAGGCGAGGTCAGCCGGGAGGGCTGCCAGAGGGTGATAAAGTATGCCTTCGACCTGGCGAGGAAGCGCCGCCAGAAGGTATCCAGCGTCGACAAGGCCAATGTGCTCAGCGACATTTATGGCTTTTGGAGGGAGATCCTTCTGGATGTGGCAAAAGGATATCCAGAGATCAAGTATGACTTCAACTTCGTTGATGCCATAACCATGTGGTTTGTCAAGAATCCGGAGTGGTTCGATGTGGTCGTCGCCCCCAATATGTTCGGAGACATAATCACCGATCTGGGGGCCATGATCCAGGGCGGCCTGGGCCTGGCGCCGGGAGCCAACCTCAACCCCGAGGGCACCAGCATGTTCGAGCCCATCCATGGCTCTGCCCCCAAGTATAAGGGCCGAAATGTGGTCAACCCTCTGGCCACCATCTGGGCAGGGGCTCTACTCCTGGAGCATCTCGGCCAGCCGGCTGCAGCAGCTGATATAGTCTCGGCTATAGAGCGGAACCTATTTGAAGGCCAGATAAAGACATATGACCTGGGAGGAAGCTCAACCACCTCCGAGGTTGGATCGGAGATTGCTCGCCTAGTGGGACTGATGTAAGTCCCACAAAGGAAAAGGCTTTTAAGGAGGATCTCTTCATTTCTCAACTAGTGCAGCACATAGGGCTTGAGGAATGCCAGGCCGCGAGGGCTCGTAGCTCAGCTAGGCAGAGCGTCTGGCTTTTAAATTTTTGTATGAAGATACCAGGTGGTCGAGGGTTCAAATCCCCCCGAGCCCGTTTGGAGTTTCCTTGAGCCTGTATGCTGCTCCTTCTAAGGGTTGGTGGTTTTTGTGACCAAATTTGCCGTAAGAGATCATGAGATGGTTCCGGAACACATTCTGCTCACTCCGGATGAGGGGCTGCAGGTGCTGAAGGAGTTCGGCATCGATGCGCCACAACTGCCGAAGATCCATGCAAGCGACCCCGCCGCCAAGGAGATCGGGGCCAAAGTGGGCGACATAATCAAGATAATAAGGAAAAGCACAACAGCCAAACATTCAGTCTTCTACCGGCTGGTAATCGATTAAAGGTGGTCTTTTGCTCGACAGAAATGCCCTTTATAGCGCCTATTTTACCAGGGATAAGCTGGTGCATCATCATATCAACTCCTTCAATGACTTCATAGATAAAGGCCTGCAGAAGGTGATCGATGAGGTCAATGTCATAGAGACCAATATCGAGAACACCTATGTCCGGCTGGGGAACATCCGGGTGGAAAAGCCCATGGTGCGCGAGGCGGACGGTTCAGTGGAGAGGCTCTACCCCAATGATGCCCGTCTGCGCAACCTGACCTATGCCTCGCCGATCAAGCTGGAGATGACCATCGTCGAGGGGGAGACGGAGAAAGATCCAGTGGAGGCTGACATAGGCACACTGCCCATCATGCTCAACTCCAAGGTCTGCAATCTCTTCGGCCTGGACGCAGACGAGATGATATCCTTTGGAGAGGACCCCTCTGATCCCGGCGGCTACTTTGTGGTCAACGGCTCGGAGAGGGTGATCATGACCCTGGAGGATCTGGCCCCGAACAAGATCCTGGTGGAGTACAACCAGCGCTATGACGAGAACATCGAGGTGGCAAAGGTCTTCTCCCAAAGGCAGGGCTACAGATCGCTGGTCATTGTGGAAAGAGGCCGCCGCTCCATCCTCGAGGTCTCATTCCCCTCCGTCTCTGGCAGATTGAACTTCATCACCCTTCTCCGCTCCCTGGGGATGGAGACGGATATGGATATAGTCAAATCAGTATCCGATAACCCGGAGATCATCAAGTTCATGCTGGAGAACCTGGAGGAGTCAGAGGTCTCGACCAACGATGAGGCCCTGGAGAAGATCGGCTCTCGCGTCGCTGCCGGCCAGGCCAAGGAGTACCAGAAGAAGAGGGCCACCTACGTTCTGGATCGCTACCTGCTCCCCCATATCGGTGTTGAGGAGAAGGACCGCTATGCAAAAGCTCTCTTCCTCTCCCGAATGGCCGAGGCCTGCTTCGAGCTGGCCCTGGGACGGAGGAGCGAGGACGACAAGGACCACTACTCCAACAAGAGGCTGAAGCTCTCCGGCGACCTGATGGAGGACCTCTTCCGGGTGGCCTTCAACCGCCTGACCCGGGACATAAAGTATCAGCTGGAGCGGGCGAGCATGAGAAACAGGGATCTGAATGTGGTGACCACCGTCCGGGCGGATGTCCTCACAGAGAGGATGATCCATCCCCTGGCCACAGGCAACTGGGTAGGAGGGAGGACCGGCGTCTCACAGCTCCTGGACAGGACCGATTATATGGCCACCCTATCCCATCTGCGCCGGGTGATCTCACCTCTATCCCGATCCCAGCCCCACTTCGAGGCTCGAGATCTGCATGCCACTCAGTGGGGGCGGATCTGCCCCTCAGAGACCCCTGAGGGCCCCAACTGCGGCCTGGTGAAGAACTTCGCCCAGGGCGTCGAGCTCTCCAAAGGGATAGACGATTCGGATGATATCAAGAAGATTCTCATGGATTTAGGAGTAATTTCAGTAGGTGGTAGCATTGTCTGAAGCACCAACAGGTGGCGCTAGAGTATATGTGAACGGTGAGATAGTGGGCTATCATGATGAACCCGGAGCCCTGATCGAGAGCATCCGCCGCCTCCGGCGCTCGGGGAGCATCAGCAATCAGATGAATGTGGCCTATTTCGAGGAGACGGGGGAGATCTTCATGAACACCGACTCCGGCCGGGCGAGGAGGCCCCTGATCGTGGTCGAGGATGGCCGGGCCCAGGTAACGGCAGAGCAGGTCAGCAAGATCCAGAGAGGAGAGATGACATTCGATGATCTGGTGGCCGGAGGGCTGGTGGAGTATTTGGATGCCGAGGAGGAGGAGAACAGCCTCATCGCCATCTGGGAGGAGGATATAACCCCCGATCACACCCACCTGGAGCTTGATCCATCTATGATTTTGGGGATCGCCGCCGGCCTGGTCCCCTATCCCGAGCACAATGCCAGCCCCAGGAACACCATGGGAGCGGGAATGGTCAAGCAATGCCTGGGCATGTCCACCGCCAATATGAGGCTCAGACCAGATACCCGCGGCCATTATCTCAACAGCCCCCAGAAGGCTATAGTGCGGACGAAGACCTCCAAGGCCATAGGCTTTGATGAGAGGCCCGCCGGCCAGAATTTCGTGGTGGCTGTCCTCGCTTATGAGGGATATAACATTGAGGATGCTCTGGTCTTGAACCGGGGCTCGATCCAGCGCGGCCTCTCCCGCAGCCACTTCTTCCGGGTCTCGGAAGCAGAGGAGCGCAAGTATCCGGGCGGCCAGGAGGACAAGTTCGAGATACCGGACGTCGAGGTCAGGGGGGCAAGAGGAAGCGAGGCCTACGATCAACTGGACTCAGATGGCCTGGTCAATCCCAATGCCGATGTGGGCCCCAATGATGTTCTGATCGGCAAGACCAGCCCGCCCCGCTTCCTGGAGGAGCCCTCGGAGTTCGGCCTGACCCCCCAGCAGAGAAGGGAGACCTCGGTGACCATGCGCTCCAATGAGAGGGGGGTGGTGGACATGGTCATCCTGACGGAATCATCAAACGGGAACCGCTTGGCCAAGGTCAAGACCCGCGACCAGAGGATCCCGGAATTGGGCGACAAGTTCGCCTCTCGCCACGGCCAGAAGGGGGTGGTGGGTCTGATCGTCCCCCAGGAGGATATGCCCTTCACCGAGTCGGGCATAGTCCCGGACCTCCTGCTCAACCCCCATGCCATCCCCTCCCGGATGACAGTGGGCCACGTCCTGGAGATGATCGGCGGCAAGGTCGGCTCCCTGGAGGGCAGGTTCATCGATGCCACTGCCTTTTTAGGAGAGAACGAGCCAGAACTGCGCGCCGCCTTGAAGGAGTTCGGGTTCTCCCATACCGGCAGGGAGATCCTGTACAATGGGGCCACTGGCGAACAGATCATGGCCGACGTCTTCGTGGGGGTGATCCTCTATCAGAAGCTCTATCACATGGTCACAGGCAAGATGCACGCCCGTTCCCGCGGCCCGGTACAGGTCCTGACCCGGCAGCCGACAGAGGGTCGGGCAAGAGAGGGAGGTCTGAGGTTCGGAGAGATGGAGAGGGATGTGCTCATCGCCCACGGTGCTGCTCTGGCGCTCAAAGAGCGGCTGGTGGATGAATCGGACAAGGTCACAGAGCTGGTCTGCAGCCATTGCGGCATGATCGCCATTCACGACCGGCGGAGGAATGCTGACTTCTGCCCCACCTGTGGAGCAGATACGGAGATCTATCCAGTGGAGATGAGCTATGCCTTCAAGCTCCTCTTGGATGAGATCAAATCGCTGGGTGTAGCACCACGACTGATCCTGGAAGATGCTGTTTAGGAGTGAACATGACTGTACCCAAGAGGATAGGCAAGATCCGCTTCGGCCTGATCTCGCCCCAAGAGTTTAGAAAGATGAGCGTTGTCAAGATCATCACTGCAGACACCTACGACGATGACGGCTTTCCCATCGAGATGGGGCTTATGGATCCCAGGCTTGGCGTCATCGATCCCGGCCTGCGATGTCGGTCCTGCGGCGGCAGGCCGGGTGAGTGCCCGGGCCACTTCGGCCACATAGATCTCATAGCTCCTGTCATCCACGTCGGTTTCGCCAAGCTTATCCGGAAGATCCTGCGGGCAGTATGCAGAGACTGCTCCCGCCTGATGCTCAAGGATAATGAGAAGAAGATGTACTTTGAGCAGATCCAGGAGCTGGAACGTCTGGGCCAGATGACAGATGACACAGTGAACAAGGTCTTCGCCGAGGCCAGGAAGAACAAGACCTGTCCCTACTGCGGCGCTCCTCAGCAGGAGATCAAGTTTGAGCGGCCATTATCCTATATCGAGGACGGTCACAAGCTCACCGCCTCAGACATCCGCGACCGGTTTGAGAAGATCCCGGACGAGGACATCAAGGTGATGGGCATGAACCCCGCCACGGCCCGCCCGGAATGGATGATCCTCACCGTCCTCCCCGTGCCTCCAGTGACCATGCGCCCCTCCATCACCCTGGAGTCCGGCCAGAGGAGCGAGGACGACCTCACCCATAAGCTGGTGGATATCATCAGAATCAATCAGCGCTTCCAGGAGAACCGGGAAGCAGGCGCCCCCCAACTGATCATAGAGGACCTGTGGGAGCTATTGCAGTACCACGTCACCACATTCCTTGACAATACCGTCTCCGGCGTGCCCCCCGCCCGCCACCGTTCCGGCCGGCCTCTCAAGACCCTCTCCCAGAGGCTGAAGGGGAAGGAGGGACGCTTCCGGGGCTCCCTCTCCGGCAAGAGGGTCAACTTCAGTGCCAGGACGGTCATCTCTCCCGATCCCAATCTGAGCATTGGCGAGGTGGGAGTCCCCCAGGAGATCGCCATGGAGCTCTCTGTGCCCATGATAGCCAACCCCAGGAACATCGATATGGTGAAGACATTTGTGCGCCGCGGCCCGGACAGGCATCCGGGAGTGAACTATGTCACCCGCCCCGATCAGAGGAGGGTGAAGGTCACTGACAGGAACTGCGAGGAGGTCGCAGAGCAGATCGATGTCGGCTGGAGGATCGACCGTCAGCTTGCCGATGGCGATATAGTCCTGTTCAACCGCCAGCCATCTCTGCACCGGATGTCCATCATGTCCCACCGGGTGAAGGTCATGCCCTACAAGACCTTCCGGCTCAACCCGGCGGTCTGTCCACCTTACAATGCCGATTTTGATGGCGATGAGATGAACATGCATGTGCCCCAGACTGAGGAGGCGCGGGCAGAGGCTGAGATCCTGATGAGGGTACAGGAGAACATCCTCTCCCCCCGGTTCGGCGGGCCGATCATCGGCGGCATCCACGATTATGTGACCGGCTCGTTCTTGCTGACACACGGACGAAAGCCCATCAACCGCCAGGAGGCAATGGAGCTCTTGAAGAAGCTCGATATATCAGAGCTTCCCGCCCCGGAGGGGGAGGCGGATGGCGAGCCCTACTGGACGGGAAAGCAGATCTTCAGCCTCATCCTTCCCCGGGGCCTGAACCTGACCTTCAAGGCTGACTTCTGCTACAACTGCGATGTCTGCAAGAGAGAGGAGTGCGAGAGCGATGCCTATGTGGTCATAAGAGACGGTCAGCTTGAGATGGGGACGATAGACGCCAAGGCTGTTGGCGCCTTCAAGGGCAAGATAACAGACAGGATAATAAAGGAGTACAATCCCTCCATGGCGAGCCAATTCCTGGACCGGATGACCCGCCTGGCCCTGAGGGGCATAATGCATGCCGGCTTCAGCTTCGGAATAGATGACGAGGACATCCCTCCAGAAGCAGTGGAACAGATCGAAGAGACCACTCGTACCGCTCGAGAGAAGGCCCAGCAGTTGATCGAGGCCTACAAAGCTGGAGAGCTGGAGCCCCTGCCCGGGCGCACTCTGGATGAGACCCTGGAGATGAGGATCATGCAGACCCTGGGCAAGGCGCGAGATAGTGCAGGCAAGATCGCCAGCCGTTACCTGGGCCTGGACAACTCCGGGGTGGTGATGGCATTGAGCGGTGCCAGGGGCAGCATGCTCAACCTGACCCAGATGGCGGCCTGTGTCGGCCAGCAATCAGTTCGAGGAGAGAGGATCATGCGCGGCTATGCCGGCCGAACCCTGCCCCACTTCCAGCGGGGAGATCTGGGGGCGGAGGCGCACGGCTTTGTGGAGTCCAGCTATAAGGGGGGTCTCAATCCCACAGAGTTCTTCTTCCATGCCATTGGCGGTCGCGAGGGCCTGGTGGATACAGCCATCAGGACATCCCAGAGCGGCTATCTGCAAAGAAGGTTGGTCAATGCCCTGCAGGACCTGGAGGTCAAGTACGATGGCACAGTCAAAGAGACGAGGGGGATGATCGTCCAGTTCCAATATGGCGAGGACGGAGTCGATGCCTCCAGAAGGGATTATGCCAGCACAGAGAACGTCAAACGGATCGTCCAGAGCGTGCTGAAGAGGGAGTCGGCATGAGCCTATCAGAAAAGGAGATCCAGGAGAGGCTGGATCAGGTGGAGCTTCCCCCGAGCATCAGAGAGGCCATCCAAAACGAGCTGAAAGGGGCGGATATCACTCCGGAGGAGATGGAGGAGATCATATCCCGGGTGATGGCCGACTACCAGCACTCCCGGGTGGAGCCCTGTGAGGCTGTGGGCGTGGTTGCCGCCCAGTCCATAGGCGAGCCCGGCACCCAGATGACCATGCGTACCTTTCACTATGCCGGTGTGGCTGAGATCAATGTCACCCTGGGCCTTCCCCGGCTGATAGAGATCGTTGACGCCAGAAAGATCCCCTCCACACCCACCATGACCATCAAGCTCACCCCCGAGTATGCCCACGATCGAGACCTGGCCAGAGAGGTTGCCTGGGCCATAGAGTCCTCCTCCATCCTCCACCTGGGCTCTATTGCCACTGACCTGGCGGAGATGAATGTGATAATCGATCTCAGCCCCGGGGCATTGGAGCAGCGTAAGATCACTGCTGAGGAGGTGGCAGCAAAGCTGAAGGAGGAGACGGGGCTGGATGTGGACCAGAAGGAGAACCTGCTGGTGATGGCACCGGAGGAGGCCTCCTACCGGGAGCTGCTCCAACTGGTGGAGAAGATAAAGAAGATCTCCCTCAAAGGAGTGGAGGGCATCAAGAGGGTGGTGATCCGCAAAGAGGGGGATGAATATATCCTTTATACTGAAGGCTCCTCCCTCAAGAAGATCATGCAGTTTGAGGGGGTGGACCCCACCCGGATCAAGACCAACAATATAAACGAGATCGGTGAGGTGCTGGGCATAGAAGCAGCCAGAAATGCCATCATAAACGAGGCCACTGATACCCTGCGCGAACAGGGTTTATCAGTGGACGTCCGCCACATCATGCTGGTGGCTGACATCATGACGGTGGATGGCGAGCTCAAGCAGATTGGACGGCATGGGGTTTCAGGCGAGAAGGCCAGCGTTCTGGCCAGGGCAGCCTTCGAGGTCACTGTCAACCATATCCTGGATGCGGCCATCAGAGGAGATGTAGACGACCTCAAGGGCGTAACAGAAAACGTCATCGTTGGCCAGCCGATACAGCTCGGCACCGGAGACGTTAAGCTGGTAGCAAGCAAGAGGTAATAACGATGATCAATGTAGATAGAGCGTTGAGAAGTTCCATCAGAACAGGAAATGTAATGCTAGGATCGAATAGGACAGTTGAAGCAGGACTTAGCGGAGAGGCAAAGCTCATAATCTATGCCCTGGATTGCCCTGTAGGCGTGCGCATGCAGTTGGAGACCATGGACCTGCCGGTCTACAGTTATCAGGGCATGGGAAAGGATCTCGGATCTGCCTGCGGAAAACCTTTCTCCGTGGCTGCATTGGCCATCATTGAGCCAGGCGACTCGGAGATAATGGCACTGCAGCGTGAGATCCGGGGTGTTGAGGCATGAGTGAGTTCAAGCTCACCACTGAAGGAATAAGATACATAGCACTCTTCGAGAGCCTCACAGGAGGCGTGGCAAGGGATTGTGTAGTGGACGAGGAGAACGATAGGATCATCTTCGTCATCAAAAAGGGAGATATGGGCGCAGCCATAGGCAGGAAGGGCTCCAACATCAACCGGGTCAAGAAATCGATCGGCAAGCAGATCGAGATTGTGGAGTACAGCGAGGATGTCAAGGTCTTCTTGGAGAACCTCTTTCAGCCCGCAGCCATCAAGAATATCATGGTCGTTAACAAGAACAGCAAGCGATTGGCTTATGTAGAGGTAGCAAACAAGGACAAGGGAATTGCCATCGGCAGGGATGGTCGTAACATACTTAAAGCCAAGATGCTTGCACAGAGGCACCATGGCGTTGATGATATCATAATTCAATGATGAACCTGATTTCAGTGGCAGATCACGATTTATTCAAGGTGAAATGAATGGGAAATGGAATCTATGCAGCCAGGAAACTGGAGAGTGATAGGAAGACGATGAGGTGGAGCCATCCCAAGTTTATCCGCAGGATGTCGGGGAGCAAGATGAAGGCCGACCCTCTGGGCGGAGCGCCCATGGGGAGGGGTATCGTCCTGGAGAAGGTCGGCATTGAGGCCAAGCAGCCCAACTCGGCCATAAGAAAGGCGGTGCGCATACAACTGATCAAGAACGGCCGCCAGGTTACAGCCTTTGCCCCGGGCGATGGAGCCATCGGATTCATAGATGAGCATGATGAGGTCCTGGTAGACCGCATCGGCGGGCGTCAGGGCCGGTCCATGGGGGATATCCCTGGAGTCAGATTCAAGGTCATCGCTGTCAATAATGTCTCCTTGCAGGAGCTCGTGCGAGGGAAGAAGGAGAAGCCGGTGAGGTGATCGAGATGAAGGTATTCGGCAAATGGGATAATATCGAGGCAGAGGTCCTGGATCCCGGTGTGAGAGGATACATGAACCTTATGCCAAGGGCGGTCATGCACTCCGGCGGAAAGCATGCCAAGCAGCAGTTCAAGAAGTCTGAGCAGCATATCGTCGAGCGCCTGGTCAATAAGATGATGCGCAAAGAGAGGAACACCGGCAAGAAGTTCAAGGCTTATGCCATAGTGGAAGGGGCCTTCGATATCATCGCCAAGAGGACCAAAGAGAATCCCCTTAACATCCTCGCCCAGGCCATAGCCAATGCCGGGCCGAGGGAAGAGGTCGTCCGACTCAAGTACGGAGGCATAACTGTGCCCAAGTCTGTGGACACCGCCCCCCAGAGAAGGGTGGACACTGCCCTGATGTTCATCGCCAAGGGAGCTCATGCCGCCTCATTCAAGAAAGCCAAGACGGTGGAGGCCGCCCTGGCCGATGAGATCATTGCTGCTGCCAATCGCGATGTTAAGAGCTATTCCATCAATCACAAGGACAGTGTGGAACGGGTGGCCAAAGCAGCAAGGTAAGTTCCTTCGATTAAGCAGAGAGATCTTCAATTAAGCAGAAAGATATAGGCGCTGGGTATCAATTCATAGCGCCTATACAATCTATTCTCTCCTATCACAGGCAGTATGCACATGAACATGAAGGCCTGGGATAGTGACTACACTATGCGGGGGCGGCTCTGGGGAGGGGGTGTCAGCGGTCTGCCCGATCTGCCCGCGAGGAGCACTGTCCTGGAGCTGGGCTGCGGGGATGGCAAGACCCTCTCTGCTATGCCTCAGGGCTGGAGGATCGCTGCCCTGGATATCTCTCTCCCTGCCCTGCGCCTCTGCGCCCGGTCGAAATCCGATCTGATCTTAGGCGAGGCGGAGAGGCTTCCATTTAAGGGGGAGAGCTTTGCGGCCGTCTTCGCTTATCATGTGGCCGGCCACCTCCTCCTGCCCGGTCGCAGCTCTCTGGCCCAAGAGGCAGAACGGGTCCTCCTTCCCGGAGGCAAGCTCTTCTTTCGGGATTTTGGGAGGGAGGATATGCGCATGGGCCGGGGCCTGGAGGTGGAGGAGGCCACATTTCTGCGCGGGACGGGCGTCGTCACCCATTACTTCACAGTATCTGAGGCCAAAGAGCTCTTCTTCCCGTTGACTCCCCTCTCAATCGAGAACCGCTGCTGGAAGATGCGAGCAAGAGGAGTCGATCTGGTTCGCTCCCAGGTGGAAGGGATCTTTTTCAAGGGCTCTTATGGGCCAGAGCCTGAGCCAGTCCTGGTATCTGATCCGCCCCCACCGGGACGGTGATGGACGAGCCGTTCAGGGCCGGGCCTATGGGCTCGTACCTTCCCCCCAGGTGCTCTGCCAGGAAGGCCTCAGTGAGGGCATAGAAGGCCAGGCCGTTTCCCGGCCGGACAAAGCCGTGACCCTCATCAGGAAAGAGGGCATAAGTCACCGGGACGCCCCTCTCCACCAGGGCCCTGACGATCTGCTCTGACTCGTTCCTCTTCACCCGCGGATCATTCGCCCCCTGAGCGATCAATAGGGGCCTTTCGATCCGGTCAGCCCGGGAGAGGGGGGAGCGCTCATCCAGCATCCTTCTGCCCTCCTCAGTTCTGTAGTCGCCAACCCTCCGGAGCTTGACCTCCAGGGAGGGGTTCCAGTACTCGGGGAGGGTGAGGAGAAATGAGGTGAGATTGGAGGGGCCGCAGATGTCCACTCCACAGGCGAAGAGCCCTCCAGTATTGGCCAGTGCAGACAGTGCGGCATAGCCGCCATAGCTTAGCCCCAATATAGCGATCCGGTCCGGATCTGCAATCCCCTTCTCAGTCGACCAGCGGACGGCATCTAATAGATCCTCCTCCATCTTCCCTCCCCATTCGCCATCCCCGGCGTTGATGAACCTCTTGCCGAATCCCGAAGAGCCGCGGAAGTTCACGCTGAGGACGGCATATCCCCGGTTGGCCAGGAGCTGATGGGTCTCGTCAAAGCCCCAGGAGTCTCTCGTCCAGGGCCCGCCATGAACATACAGCACCATGGGAAGGGGTTCATTTGGCATTCCGTCACCATCCTCATCCGTCCAGGGAGGGAGGGAGAGATAGCTGACCATATCCAGGCCATCCCTGGACCTTATGGTTACACAATGCATCTTTGAGAGGGGCAGCCTCTCCTGCATCCTATTGGCGCTGAAGAGAGGCTCAGCGACCCTGCCCCTCCTGTCGTACAGATAATACCTGGCAGGAGCAGAGTCGCTTATGAATCCGGCAATCCAGATGCTATCGTCTGAGGTGCGAGAGGTGACCATCAGGTCACCGGGGTTGAGCCGCTGCAGATACTCCAGATCAGGGCGAATGGACTCGTCCAGGACCGTCCAGTTATGCCGGTAATACTCGAAGCTCACCGCCTGAACGATGGGGCTTGTGGGATGGAAGAGGACCCAGCCCAGGTCTGAGCTGGGGTCCTGGGCCAGGATCTCAGTTCTTCCTGTCCGCAGATTCCAGGATGTCAGCGCTGCAGTATCTCTGCCCCGGCCCTCAGCCATATAGAGAATATCTTCCTTCCTGTCGAAGCCCAGGGGGTAAGTGGTGGCGCTATCCAAGTAATCTATCTTCATGAAGGGCTTCCAGGAGCCTATGCCGTCAGTCTGCAGGTACTCAATGCCGTCCGCCATCACATCAACCGCCAGGAGGACCCTTAGATCATCGCCGGCCAGAAATCCAGCAAACCGGTCATTCCTCAGGGCGAGGCTTCTCATTCCAGTGGTGATGTTGATCTGATACAGGTCGTGATACTCCCGATCCCTCTCGTTTATGCCCACTAAAATCTCCTCGGGAATCTCGTTGCTCGTGGCCAGCACATATGCGCTGACGTTGCCGTAAGGGGTGAGGTCCAGCCTCTCTCCGGTCTCTATGTCCAGTGAGTAGATATGCCAGTTCTCATCCCCGAAGGTGTCCAGGGAGAAGATGATATGGCGGCCGGTGTCGGCCCAAAAGTAGCTCTCAATGCCCCGAATGGTCTCATTGGTGAGCGGCCGGGCCGAGGATAGATCGGGCTTCAGGGTCCATCTCCCCTCAGAGGCGGCAGGGAGCCTGTTCACAGGAGCTATCCAGATGTTGAAAAAACCGCTCTCCGCCGAGAGATAGCTGAGCCAGCTGCCATCAGGGCTGATCTGAACCCCAACCCTCTCCGGAATGCCGAACAACAGCTGGCGAGAGATGAGCTTGAGGCCGTCCTCGCCCCCATTGCTATAAGGGTCTGCGCCTGCTGCTGCTGTGCCACTGAGCTTCTGCAGCATCAGAAAGGTCAGGTTCAGGGAATCCTCAGATACGTCCTGCAGCTGCTCTGCCCTGGCCGGGGCCGAGGAGAGGATCAGCAGCAGTCCGAAAAGGGCGGCCAGAAGAGGGGAGGGTTTATGTCCGATCGCAGGGGCCTGGATTCTTCTCCCACTGGCCAAGATCTCTACCTCCGCCTGAGACTTCTGCGTCTCCGCCAGCTCTTCCGGCTCCTGACCCAGGCTAAAGATGCAAGCAGGCCGCAGACCAAAAGCAGTCCTATGCCAATGGCGGCATAGGGATATTTGGGGGCGTCCTCTCCCCCATCAGAAGAGCCCTCTCTTTTATTTGAAGAGCCTCCTGCCCCCTCCTCCTCATCCCCCGGCGTCCCCTTTGGCTCCTGCGCCAGATGCTCCTCCTCTGCCAATTGGGGTATGACCGATGCACCGACCACTATTGTATCTGAAGGGACCAGAACCTCCCGATAGTCGCCCGGCTTGGCATACTCATAAAATATATTCTCCTCCATCCTCTCCTTGGAGACGAAGTGCACCCCGTCCCGGGTGTATGCTGTCTTGTTCCCTGCCCCCGGAGCCGGCGGGCAGAGAAACGCCAGCAGGATGAATAGAATCACAATCGGCCTTACTGCTTCCCTGAGCATTTAGTCCCCTCTTTGGCTCTGAGGATGATGGGGGAAATTCCTTAAATATTTTTTCCAATGCCGTCAGGTCTAAATGGGCGGGAGCGATCTCTATATGGATCGAAGAGAATGGATCTGAATATCCTTGATACTCCAGGCTCGCTTCCCATGACTGTAGCATTGCGGCATGTGCTCCGGAGGAGGCGGCAGACCTTCCTCTCCCTTCTGGCGGTGGGCCTGGCGGTGAGCATCTCAATCATGTTCTCCTCTCTGATCAACGGCCAGCAGCAGATACTCACCAATCTGGTGGAGGAGAAAATGCCCCATGTGGTGGTCGAGCCCAGGGAGAATGAGGAGTTCATCCATCTTTACAAGAGCCTTTTAGACCGGATCGCCTCCCAGCCGGGGATAAGGTCTGCTGCTGCCTCCCTCACCACCCCTGCCACCCTCTCCCGCAAGGATAAGAGCAAGAACGCCCTGTTGAAGGGGTCCGACCCCCTGGAAATAGACAGGATATACAAGATACAGGGATCGCTTCTCCAGGGGGATTTCATCAATGCTCAGCAGGAGGGATTTGCTGCGATCGGAGTTAAGCTGGCCAAATCCCTGCAGCTCAGGCTCGGAGACCAGGTCCAGGCCACATTTCCCCGCTCCCACCCCCTCGATCTGAAGGTGGTGGCGATCTTCCAGACCGGCACTCCTCTGGACGAGCGGGTGGCATTTGTCTCCTTGGGCACTGCCCACAGCTTCAAGGGGGAGGGGGATGTGATAAATGCTGTGGATATAAGCCTGGATGATATCCGCCACTCAGGGAGCCTGGCCAGCTTGATCAGCTCCTGGGGCTATAATGCCAGGAGCTGGGAGGAGAAGAACCCGGAGATCATGAGGGCGATAAACATCGGCGGCTTTTGGACTGGACTTTCTATACTGCTCTTCATGGTGGTGGCATTCTTCGGCGTGGCCAGCATCATGAACCTGATGGTGTTGGAGAAGACAAGAGAGATCGGCATGCTCATGGCTATGGGGGCAAGGCCAAAGGACATCCGCAACATCTTTCTGGCGGAGAGCAGCCTGCTGGGCTTTCTAGGCGCAGCTGCGGGATCGGTGGTGGGCGTGGTGGGCGTCCATTATCTGGGACGGGTCCCCTTCGAGGTCGCAGCCGGGGGGAATGTGGTCACCACTCTGCCTCTCATCCTGAACCCCTGGGATATCCTGCTTCTCGATCTTCTGGTGATAGCCCTGAGCATAGTGGCCGCCCTCTACCCAGCCAGGAGAGCCTCCAGAATCGATCCAGTGATCGCCCTGAGGGGAGGATAACTGGAGGATATGTTCGAGCTGGATATTGCCCTGAGGCATATGCTGACCAATAGGAGAGGCACGGCCTTCACTCTGCTCTCAGTGGCTATAGCTGTGGCAATTATCATCATGTCCCTGGGTATGACTGAGAGCGTGAGCAGCCAGATCATAGAGAACACTGTGAACAAGAACCCCCATATCCTGGTAGGCCCCAAGGAGGGCGAGAGCTACATCAATATGTACCGCTCTCTCTCCAATCAGCTCCGCTCTCATCCTGGGGTCTCTGCCCTCTCCCCCCGGCTGGTGGGACAGGGTGCAGCCCGTTTCCAGGACAATGTGCAATCGGTGGAGTTTGTGGGGGTCAATCCCGGTCTGGAGGACCAGCTGATGAAGGTTCAGGAGTCGGCCATCTCCGGGGACTTCTCTCAGCTGAGGTTCAATAAGAGAGGGGCATTTCTGGGGTCCAGGCTGGCCCAGAATCTCAATATCAGAGAAGGAGGAGACTTCCATCTCCACCTTAAGAACGACTCCCTCCGGCTGAAGGTGATGGGCATAATGGAGAAGGGGACGATCAAGGACCAGACCCTGGTCTACATATCCTTGGACACTGCCCAGGAGCTGCTGGAGGAGGGTGATGTGGTAACTGAGATTGGTGTGAGGCTCTCGGACTACGCCCAGGCCCCAGCCATGGCCAGGGAGTGGAATGAGATCAGCCAGTATGAGGCCACCAGTTGGCAGGATTTCAGCCCGGAGATCGCCAGGTTCGTGGGAAACCAGGGGGTCACCAATATACTCTTCTACATGTTCATATTCTTAATATCAGCCTTCGTCATAGCCAATACCACAATAATGGTGGTGAGCAAACGGAAGCGGGAGATTGGGATACTTATGGCCATGGGAGCGAGAAGGCGCTCTATACTGATGATATTCTTGCTGGAGAATGTGCTCATCAGCCTGCCGGCGGGAGCCCTGGGGGCAGCCCTGGGCTATGCTGCCGCCCGGGCGATAGCTCTTCTCCCCATGAATGTGACCAGCGCAGCAGCAGGAGATGGCAGGATAGTAATCGATCCCAGACCAGAGTACTTCGCCCTTGCCCTGCTCTTCGCCCTCTCTTTGAACCTCATCTCCGGGCTCTATCCAGCATATTCAGCAGCAAGTCTCGACCCGGTGGAGGCGATTGGCAGTGAATAACAGAGATGATGATATAATTGTTCTGAAGGATCTATCCAAGATCTATGGAGATGGGGTCCAGGTCCGCGCCCTGGACGGAATCAGCCTTAGGATCAAGGCGGGGGAGTTCGTGGCCATCGTCGGCCCGAGCGGCAGCGGCAAGAGCACTCTGCTCAATATGATCGGCCTGCTGGATACTCCCAGCCAAGGCCATATCACCCTCAAGGGGATCGATGTCAGCCGCGCCAGCCCGGATGAGAGGGCCCGCCTGCGAAACCAGGAGCTTGGATTTGTCTTTCAGTATCATCATCTGATCCCGGAGTTCACTGCCCTGGAGAATGTGATGATGCCCATGCTCATCGCCAATAAGAGCAAGGCCGAGGCTCACTTGCGAGCAGAGGAGCTTCTCGCCTCTGTAGGCCTGGGGGATAGGCTGCACAGCCGGCCCAATCAGCTATCCGGCGGCCAGAACCAGAGGGTGGCTGTGGCCAGGGCGCTGGCCAATGACCCCTCCATCGTCATAGGAGATGAGCTGACAGGAAACCTGGATACAAAATCCTCCCAGCTGATATACAATCTGCTTCGAGAGCTGAACCGGAAGATCAACCAGACATTCATCCTGGTGACCCATGACATGACCTTGGCGGAGAAGACCGACCGCATATTGAGGATAGTGGATGGCAAGATAGTCTGCGAGATGAAGCGGGTGGGGGAAGATTTCGTTACCACTGATTATTGCGAGCGGGCAGAGTAGGGTGGTCTGCTCCGCCGGCCCCATTGGAGGAGCAAGGGGGTGCGAGCCAATTGGATGGGAAAATTGATAAGCTTGAAGACTTGAAAGAAGGTCGAGGTATTATATGACCAAACAGATAATATATTTTGCAGGCGTGCTCCTACTGATGATGGCCGCAGCCCTGGTCGTCTCCGCCCATGACAGCTCCCCTGCCCTGAACGCCACTATAAAGAACATCACAGCAAACAACACCACATTGAATAATACAACCATCAACGCCACATTGAATAATACAACCATCAATGCCACCATCGCCCTGGACAATGCCACATTGAATGAGACAGTTCCAGCCACAGAGAATGCCAGCGTTGTTGTGGCCGCCAACGAGACCCTTCCTCCAGTCGAGGCTGCTCTTGAGAGTGTGATCGAGGCCCCTGCAGTGGTGAATGTGACCGCCCCGGAGGTAATTGAGGCCCCCCCTGCAGTCAATGAGACGGAAGTTGCTGTGGTGAGCGCTCCGACAGTTGTCCCGACGGAGGGAATTTTGGGCAAGATGGAGACCAGGCCGGCCCAGGCAGTGGCACTGGGAATGAAGATCAAACCAACCTTCATCGTCGGCAGCGGACTTGGTGCCGGTGAGGCTGTCCAGGTGGGCGCCACCAAAGCCAGGGAGACTTATACAGTAGGCTTCCCTGCCAAATCCACAATCGACCTTTAAGGCAGATCGAGCCTGAAGGAAGCCTCCCAATTGAGGCGCTCTCCCCGGCCGATCACCGGGATGAGAGCAGGAAGAGGCCTTCAGCCTCCCCCTATGGGCTAGCCGGTGCTCTGAAGAGGGGGCAAGATCCCCAGAGGCTCTTCCTGCCTGCATTTATTTTCAGGAATCGATCTCCTGCCAGTCGATAGACTTTTATGGACTGTGGCTCTTTTGATGCGGAAAGGTGTTCACCTTGATGGGAATCAATGAGATGGGCTTCGAGGTCTTTGAGGAGATGCTCGACTATGGAGATGAGCTGCAAATAGAGGTTCATGAGCTTGAGAATGGCACAGTGGTGATAGACGCAGGAGTAGAGGCCCAGGGAGGGATCGGGGCGGGCATATATCTCTCCCGCCTGTGCATGAGCGATCTGGCCGACATTCAGCTCACACCCTGTGATGTTGGCGGAGTCCTCCTTCCCGGAGTACAGGTGGCCACAGATTATCCAGCGGTATCCTGTATGGCCTCTCAGTGTGCTATGTGGCAGATCAAGGCGGAGAAGTACTTCGCCATGGGCAGCGGACCGGGGAGGGTGCTGGCGGGAAAGACCAGGGAGCTGTATGAGAAGATAGGATTCGAGGAGTTCTCAGACATCGCCGTCCTCTTCTTGGAGTCGAGCAGGCTGCCGGATGAGAAGGTCTCGGCATTGATCGCCCAGAGGTGTGGAATAGATCCTGCCGATCTGAGGATTGCCGTGGCCCCCACCGACTCCATAGCCGGCCTGGTGCAGGTATCAGCGCGGGTGGTGGAGACCGGCCTGCACAAGCTCTTCACTATGGGATTTGACATCAACAGCATCAAAAGCGGCTGGGGGAGGGCGCCCATCTCCCCCATCAGCGGGGATATGACCCATTGCATGGGCTCTTCCAATGACGCCATAATCTATGGTGGCGAGACCTATTACACCCTAATCTATGAGGATATCGAGGAACTGCAAAGATACCTGAAGGCGATGCCCTCCTCCTCCTCCCGGGACTGGGGAGCGCCTTTCTACCAGACCTTCAAGGCCGCTGGTTTTGATTTCTTCAAGGTGGATCACAATGTCTTCGCCCCGGCCAAAGTGGTGATGAATGAGGTCAAATCGCGAAGGACATTCGTATGCGGGAAGACCAATCCCCAGGTGCTGGCGGAGTCGTTCCACCTGGAAGATCCCGGTTTGAGCTGATGGCTCCCGGGATGGGGCGGCGCATCCTCCCGTTGAGATGAGAGAGAGGGATGCAATGAGAATGGTCCCGGGATAATCTAGATAAACCTCCAGGCATCTGGAGAGACGACATGAACTCAACGGAATGCGACCTCAAGGGCCATGGGCCATGCGGCGGGCCCATCTGCCAGCGTGGCATAAGCCTCAACCATCGCTGTGACCAGCATGTCAGGCTCCAGTCGTACTGGGCAGCCCATAACACCGGCAAGAAGCTCAATGACTGGCTGGACGGCCTGATGAATGCCGAGAGGGAAGAGGCATTGAGGCAGGCTCCGTCCAGGGGCGAGCACTGGCAAGAGGTGACATCCCCGTCCCCTGAGGACTGAGCTCCGGCCATCAGGGAAGATCTATTGTCCCCACCACTCTGAGCTTTGCTCCTTCAGGATAGGTCAGGACTGCTCTTGCGCCTGCCCGGAAGACGAGCATCCTGTCCAGCCTCAGTTTCAGCTCAGCCCGGTGCCAGTCAGCCTCCGGCAGGACCTCCTGTACTCTGGCCGGAACGAACTGCATCCAGTGGCCGATGTGAAGCACCATTCCCTCTTTGAGGGGATTTGGCCAGTATTTAACTATCCGGGCCGTGGCCTGGAGCTCTGAGGCCTTTTTGATCGATTTGTCATTGGTGAGGATGGTTCCCCGGTCCAGATCCCCAACATCGACCCCTTTGAGGGCGATTCCCGTCCTCTCACCCGCTCCGGCGACATCGAAGTCCTCATCATGCCTCTGAATGGAGCGGATCTGGGCGGTCTTCTCCCCGGGAAGGAGCATCAACTCATCATGCTTTCTCAGTGCCCCCTCTGCCACCGATCCCAAGACCACAGTGCCTATACCCCGCACATTGAAGAAGTGGTCCACAGGCATGGTCCCGGTTGGAGAGTCGTAGTTGGTCTTGATCTTTTCAGAAAGGGCCAGGAGCCTCTCGCGAAGGGCATTCTTATCATCATCCAAAAATTCATAACCCTCAACCACTGTGCCCCTGATGAAGGGCATGACCTGATCTTTATCTATGAAGTCTCTCAGTATCACCATGCCCTCCTTCTTTTCCAGGGAGTCCAGCATGAGGACCGTCTCCCCAAAGGCGGGATCTATGTGATCCACAATCAATAGAATCTTCTGGGACATGGAGATGGCATAGAATAAGGGTGCTATCCTCTCCGGATATCTGCTCGGCTCGATTAGGGTTACTGTACTCTCCCCTCTCTTCAGATTATAGAAGGTAAGATCGCTGACAGTGCCCTTCTTCCCCAGCTCCTTGCCATAATCAGCTGCGCCCAGGATCGCCACATTGAGATTGGACATAGAATGCCTGAATCTATCCTTGGGATGATAGGCCTTGCGGTGGCGGGGCTGCAGATTGGATAGACCCTTCTCGTTTCCTTTTATTACCCCCCTCGGCCAATTTCAGTATGCTTTTCTTTTGCGCCTCCTTTTGCCCTCTTTTTATATCTTTTCCAGCTCTTTTCACCCTCAGTTTATTCGCTTTTTGATCCCCTTTTCCGCTTTTTTTTTTGAACTCTCTTTTTATGCCTACACATTATGATAGAATTTCTATAATAATAAGGAATTTCGATAGATATTTATGATATCAAGCTTCATTATCTATCGTTTAGAATCTGTGGGGTTGATGATATGCTAAGCTCAAAGGAACTGGAGGCCATGGGAAGGGCGATTGAGGAGATCGGCGCTGCCAAGAGCTGCATAACCGGGGATGTCCTCAAGGAGGCCAAGAGGGTGGTCATGGAAAAGGGCCTGGATGCAGCAGAGATATATGCTGCTCAGCTCACAGGAACCGATCAGAATACAGAGTTGACGCGTGTTCTGAAGATAAGCCGGAAGAACGATCTCAGCCCAGAGGCGATAGCTCAGCTCCTGGATAAACTCAATGTGATAGAGACCGGCAAATGGTAGGCCTGATATAGGCCAATTCACCAGGCCAATTCACCCCGGGCCAACACCATTTTATATTTTTGCAATTCCCTCTTGCCAGGGGCATTCAACTCGAGCAGGCGCACCAGCTCTCCAGCCCCATGAGGTATGCCGCCCCGGCTATGGTCACACCGAAGAGAACCACCCTCCTCTCATGCTCCCGTGCCCGGTCCAGGAGCTCGTCGATGGTGCCGTTCACTATGGTGGAGCCGGTGATCAGAATGATCTGGCATTGCTCGAATATCTCCATGGAGTTCAGGCCATCCAGAACCCTGACTCCGCTGCGAATGCTTCCCGCCTCTGCCAGGTCGGAGACCATCACCCTCTCTTTGCCGAAGGCCTTGACCAAAGCATCCAGAATCGCTGGCTGCAGGCCCACCAGACCCACCTTCTCCCATTGCTGATCCCTCAGCCAGTCCGCAACCTGTGAGGAGCAACTCCTCGGGCCATCATCCCGGCAGTGGACTGTCAATTCTATCTTTTCCAGGTATCTGAGTGCTGCATTCATGGTGGAAACAAAGACCGCCCGCTCGAAGCTCTCCTCCAGGGGCAGGGCCAGAACATCCCCCAAGGTCCCTTTGAAGCTGCCCTGAGCGGCGGTGAACGCCTGACCGACAGCCCCCTTGAAGGTCGCCTGCATGAGGACCTCTCGTCCCCTGATTATGGGAAAGTCATCCCGTCCCGGATCTCCAATGGCCTCGGCAGAGCTGAGCGGCCGGCTGACGACCACCTCGCTTTGCAGCTCCCGGCGATATGCCTCATCTCCCTGAGACTGCAGCAGCCTGACAAAACGCCTCTTTGCCTCCTTTAATAGCTCTCCACTGGTCATGCTCACCTCTTGAGCTTGGATTTCATTGCAATTCATTGCAGGTGAATCTGTGATTTGCCCTTCTGGATTATCCCCTTTGCGGCAGAGGCGGCCCGTTCAGCGACCTGAGTTAGCCAGTTGTGCATAATCTATAAATACGATGTATGTTTTCAATCAATATAGTACAAAATTGTACATTAAACGATCTGGTGATTCACTTGAGCTATCTGCAAAAGATCATGGAAGGGCAGGACCTCTCCCTGGAGGAGGCTGAGGCCCTGATGGACGAGATCTTCAATAAGGCATCCGATGCCATGATCGGAGCCGTTCTGGTGGCGCTGCGCAGGAAGGGCGAATCGGTATCCGAGATCGCGGGGTTTGCCAGGAAGATGAGAGAGTCCGCCATCCGCATAGAGCCCTCAGTCAATGGCAATCTGGTCGATACCTGTGGCACAGGAGGAGACGGCTCGAATACCATCAATGTGAGCACCGCCGCAGCCATCGTCACTGCTGCCTGCGGCATCCCCGTGGCCAAGCACGGCAATTATGCCATAAGCTCGAAGTGCGGCAGTGCAAACGTCCTGGATGCTCTGGGGGTGAAGATCAGCTCCGATCCAGCAGAGGTCCAGTCTCTGATTCAGGAGGTGGGAATTGGATTCATGCTGGCCCCGGCATTCCATCCTGCCATGAAGAGGGTGGGCCCGGTGAGAAAGGAGCTTGGCATTCGAACCGTCTTCAATATCCTGGGGCCGCTGACCAATCCCGCCGGGGCGAAGGCACAGGTGATGGGGGTCTACGATCCCGCTCTGTGCGAGAAGCTGGCCCGGGTGCTGCATGTCCTGGGAACGAGGAGGGCGATGGTGGTGAACGGCGAGGGCATGGATGAGATCACCAACACCGGCGAGACCCGCATCTCTGAGCTCAATGATGGATCGGTGAAGAGCTACACCCTCCATCCAGAGGACCTGGGCTATCCGCAGGCAACGAGCTCCGATATCGCTGGCGGGATGCCCGATGAGAATGCCCGCCGGTTGGTGGAGGTGCTGAGGGGCGAGCCCTCCCCGGCGCGGGATATCATCGTCATCAACTCCGGGGCCGCGGTCTATGTATCCGGCCTCGCCTCCACTCTGAGGAAGGGGGCGAGCATGGCCGAGGAGGCCATCGATTCCGGAGAGGCCTTAAAGACCCTGAAGAGGATGGTAAATGCAAGTGGAGAGCCAGAGAGGCTGGAGCGCTTCTTATGACCAGGGTCAAGATCTGCGGCCTCAAGGATGGGCTCGACCTTGAGGGGGCACTGCAGGCGGGGGCAGATGCAGTGGGATTCATTGTAGAGATTGAGCAGAGCCGACGCTGCATATCCGCCTCCGCTGCCCGGGAGCTGATCGAGATGGTCCCCCCCTTCGTCGCCAGTGTGGCTGTGATCCATCCCCGCGATCTGGATGATGCTCTGCGTCTCGCAGAGGATACCGGTGCTGATCTGCTGCAGATTCACAGCAGACTGAAAAGGGAGGAGCTGAGGAGATTGAGGGATAGCGTCTCCCAGAGGATCATCATCGCCTGCCGGGCAGAGGGAGATGAGGCCCTCCGGATGGCTCCGCTGGCAGACGCCATCCTCCTTGATACCTGCAAGAACGGTGTGCTGGGCGGGACCGGCGAGACCCATGACTGGAATCTCAGTGCCCGGCTGGTCCGGGAGCTGAAGGTCCCAGTGGTCCTGGCCGGAGGCCTTGGGCCGGATAATGTCTGCCAGGCGGTGCGCACCGTCCGCCCTCATGCCGTTGATGTGGCCAGCGGGGTCGAGGTAGAAGGGAGAAAGGATAGAGGGAGGATGGAGCAGTTTGTAGAGCAGGTGAGATCATGCCGCTAGAGCCGGTGATGGTTGATGTCACAGACAAGGTGAGCGTCGATGCCCCGCTCACCCTTTATATGAGGCTGAGGTCCCGCCGGCACCCCTACCTCCTGGAGTCGGTGGAGAAGTCAGGGAACCGGGCCCGCTTCTCCTTTGTGGGCGCCGATCCCTCTGCTCTGGTGACCATCAAGAACCGTTACCTCGTCATGGACTTCTTCAATGGAGGAATAGAGAGGATGGAAGAGCGCCTATCCAGCTGCATAGACCTGCGCAAATCGGATAAGAGGCTGGAGGGGCCGATCAAAGAGGGGTTTGACCTCTTCGATGCCCTTCGCTCTGCCATCCCCTGCCGGAGATCCTCTGAGGCCAATAGCTTTGGCCGGCAGGTATTCTTCGGGGGAGGGATAGGCTATCTCTCCTACGACCTGGTGATGGAGCGGCTGAACAGGAGGTCCCTTTCCGCCACCCCAGATGCTCAGTTTGCAGTGATGGAGAGCACATTCATCTTCGACCATCTCATCAGAAGGGTCTACTTCGCCGTGGCCCCCATACTCCCCGGGGCGAAGACGGACCTGGTGGAGGTCATTCAGGGAGCCGATCCCGAGGACAGCCAGGCAGAGGATCTGCAGGGCCGGGTTCTGAGGACGGGGGAGGCGTCAATCTACCAGGAGGGAGTGGCCCGGTCCAAGGCCCATATCATCGATGGCGACATCTTACAGCTGGTCTTGGCCCGGTCTGCTCAGGTGAGCTGCAGCAACCCCGTGGGCCTCTACCGCCGCCTGCGCAGCATCAATCCCAGCCCTTACACCTATCTCTTCGAGTTCGGCCCCCTGACCATCGTCGGCGCCTCGCCCGAGACCCTGTTCTCGGCCTTTGCAGGAAGGCTGAGGGTGAACCCCATTGCAGGCACCTGCCCGAGGGGAAGGACGGAGGGGGAGGATGCCGCCCTGGCCCAGGCGATGCTCCAGGATGAAAAGGAGAGAGCAGAGCATATCATGCTGGTGGACCTGGGCAGAAATGATGTGCGGGCGGTCTGTCAGCCGGGAACGGTTAAGGTCGAGGACTTCATGTCCGTTCTCAAGTACTCTCATGTGCAGCACATCGAGACCACTGTGGTGGGCGACCTGCGTGCTGAGTGCGACCAGTTCGATGCCGCCCGATCGGTCTTTCCAGCCGGAACCCTATCCGGCGCTCCAAAGCTCCGGGCGATGGAGATCATCGATGATCTGGAGGAGGAGCCCCGGGGGTTGTACGGCGGAGGCATAGGTTACTTCTCTGTGGACGGGAGTGCCGACTTCGCCATAGCCATCAGAAGCATTCTCCTTCAGGATGGTGTGGCCACAGTGCAGGCGGGAGCGGGGATAGTGGTCGACTCCGATCCGGAGAAGGAGTTTTTGGAGACGGAAAGGAAGATGGCAGCCATGAAAAGGGCCCTGGGGGTGACGGCATGAGGCCTATTCTCTTTGTGGACAATCACGACTCCTTCGTCTGGAACCTGGTGGATTATGTCTCTGTCTTTTATGATAACACCATCGTCCTCCCCAATGAGATCAGTCTGGAGGAGGTGGAGAGGCTGAAGCCCAGGGGGATTGTGATCTCCCCCGGGCCGGGCCATCCGTCCAGGGCCAGGGACATCGGCAACTGCCTGGATATCATCCTCGGCCATCCCCATACTCCCATCCTGGGGATATGCCTGGGCCATCAGGCCCTGAACCTGGCCTATGGGGGGAGCACCTCCCATACCAGGCCCGTGCACGGAAAGAGCTCCCGGATCGGGCATGACGGGCGGGGGATATTCCGGGGAGTGGAAAACCCCTTACAGGGTGGACGATATCACTCCCTGGCCATAGAGAGGCTCAGCCCGGAGGTGGATGTATGTGCCCGGAGCGCAGAGGGGGTGGTGATGGCCATCCGCCACAAGAGCCGGCCTCACTCCGGTCTGCAGTTCCATCCGGAGTCGGTTCTCACCCCCTCGGGAAAGAGGATCATCCAAAACTGGGTGGAGGAGGTGGAAGGTTGCATTCATTGATCGATGACATTCTGCAGAGCTCCCGGGCTCGCGGGCCGGGGGCCGGGGAGGGCTGGCCGGTGGAGGAGAGGAGGGATCTGGTCGCCTCTGCCCGGGCGGCGAGGGGCAGGGGCACAATCCCCATCATCGCCGAGATCAAACCCAAGGCCCTGGGCAGGACTCTCGCTCAGGAAGAGGTGGCCGCTTATGCCCGCGCTTATGCCCAGTACGGTGCCTGCGCCATCTCCGTTCTCACCGAGCCCACCCACTTTTTAGGCCGCCTGGAGAATGCCCGTACCGCCCGCCAGGCGGGACTGCCGGTGCTGAGAAAGGACTTCATATTCAGTGAGGAGCAGCTCTCCGAGGTCCAGGCGGATCTGGTGCTGCTCATCGCTGCTTTAAATATCGATTTGGACGATTTCATTGCTGCAGCCAGGGCCATTGGGATGGAGCCGCTGGTGGAGGTTCATTCAGAGGAGGAGCTGGAGAGAGCCCTGGGGACGGAGGCAGAGATCATCGGCATAAACAATCGCAACCTTAAGACACTGGAGGTGGACCTGGAGACCTTCGAGCGGCTGGCTCCGCGGGCGAGGGAGGCAGGGGTGTTCCTGGTGGCGGAGAGCGGGGTGCACAGCCCGGAAGACGCCAGGCGGATGGTACAGGCGGGGGCGGATGCCCTGCTGGTGGGAACGGAGCTGATGGCAGAGCCCCGGAGGCTGAAGGAGATAAACAGGCTCTGAGAGGCAACGGCATCTATCCGTCCTCCAGCCCATTGCTGCCCGCAGGCGGTATCTTCTCTTATCCCCTCTATTCCCTGCCTGCGGGCCCCAGGTTGAAGACGATTGTCTTGAGAGCAGTCATCTCATCGATGCTGTAGCCTATCCCCTCCCGCCCGACTCCTGAGTCCTTCTTGCCGCCGAATGGGAAGTAGCCCACCCCGTGAGAGGGGCAGTCGTTGACAGTCACCTCGCCGCACTCCAGCGCCCTGGCCACCCGCCACATGCTATGGAGGTTCTCTGTGAATACAGCCGACTCCAGGCCATACCTTGACCCCAGGGCAAAGCCCAGGGCATCGCCCTCATCCTTGCAGCGGATGACCACTGCCAAAGGCCCGAAGATCTCCTCCCTGGCCGCTGCAGCCTCCTTGGGGACATGATCAAGTATAGTCGGCTCAAAATAGGCATCATGATGCCCGCCGCCCAATAAGAGCCTGGCTCCCTTCTCCGTCGCATCTTTGACCAGATCGCTTATCCTCTCCGCCGCCCGGGAATCGATCAGAGGGCCTATGCTCACAGAGCCGTCCCTGGGGTCGCCAAGCTTCCACCCCTCCGCCTCGGCAACCATCCTCTCCACAAGCTCATCCGCTATCCCCTCCACAGCCAGGATGGCGCTCACGGCATCACACCTCTGCCCGGAGAACTTCAGCGATCCATAAACGCACCTTCTGGCAGCCAGATCGAGATTTGCATCCTCCAGGACGATGGCGTAGGCCTTTCCGCCCAGCTCCAGGTGAAGCCGTTTAAATCCAGCCTTCCCTGCTATCTCTCTCCCGACGGGCGTGCTCCCGGTGAAGTTGATCATATCCACATCATCGCTCTCGACGAGTGCATCGCCCGCCTCCGATCCCTTGCCTGTGACCAGGTTCAAGCTGCCCTCCGGGACCCCCGCCATCTGCAGAATTCTTGTCAGCATAGTGGCCGAGATCGGGTTGGTGCTCGACGGCTTTACGACCACAGAGTTTCCTGCCAAGAGGGCCGGCACAACCTTTGTTGCGGCTATGAAGAGAGGATAGTTGAAGGGGACTATGGCCGCTACAACTCCCAGGGGTTCACGGATGACAAGAGACATCTTCTCTTCTGTCCCCTTATTCCAATCCCCTGGTATCCAGTCGCCATAAAAGCGGCCCGCCTCCTGGCGGGTGAATTCCAGCCTTCGCACTGTGGCCTCGAACTCTCCCTGTGCATCGGATCTCGTCTTCCCGGCCTCAAGCTGCAGAGCATGCAAAAACTCCTCCTGGTGCTCTTTTAGCATCTGCGCTGCCATCCTGAAGATCTCCATCCTCTCCCAGCCGGGCATCTCCCTTATTCCTCTGCTCCTTTTTGCTGAGCGGCAGGCGAGCTGTACATCGCTCTTTGTTCCTGCCTGGGCTCTTGCTATGCTGCTGCCGTTTATAGGAGTGCGGACAGCAAAGGCCTCATCCCGCTCGCTCTCCCTCCAGGCGCCATCGATCAGCATCCTGAAGGTGGGCAGGCCGCCGGCCATCTCATAGATTCCATCAAAGGCAGAGCTCAGCCTCAGGTCAAGATCATCTCCATCTGTCTTCATCTCTGGCATATCACCATCCTCCAAGACTTCATCCTCTGGGCGCCATATATTTTTGGCCCTCAGCTTAGCTGTGCGGCTGATACACTGCCTGGAACCTTCCTGTGCTCTGGCCTATTTCGGGCTGATGCTTCTTCCTTTCCCGGATCATCCCCTCACGACCACAGAAAGCTTTATCTCATTTTATGGTCCACTGCCTTAGTTCAGTTCCGGAGAGTTGGATAGATGGGCACAGAGAACGATCTAGAGAAGTGCGGAGCGATTGAGGTTGCAGAGCTGCTCTTGACGGCAGATCTGTACAACCGCAAAGAGAATCTGACAGAGGATGATCTGCCACCCAGTATTCGCAAGCATTACTTCGATGCAGATACAAAGAGCGTAAAGCGTCCGATTTATGTGACCAGCAGCGATGTGCGAGAGATCTATGGCATAGAGAACGTCAAAGCAGTCATCAAGGATCTGAGCTTTATCTCCTTTGAGGAGTTCGGGTCGCAGCTAAGGCTTACTGTATTTGATGTCGCCGCCAGATGGTTTGCCAATCAGAAGGATCTGGCCAGGATCAGATCCAATCCCACCCTTGCCTTCTTTTATGAGAACTATGACTCCATTGGGGTGAGCTACTCCGAGGCCAGACAGGACAACAAGCCCCTCTCTGCAGACCGGGAATGGATAAATGCCCGCATAAAGGAGCTGTGCAGGGATGAAAAGGAGGCAGATGAGGTCCTCAAGCTGGCCTATATAAAAGCGCCAGAGGATGTGAGAGACAGCATCTCTGGCTTGATACTGACCGAGGAGCAGAAGACGGAGATCGAGAAGACGGGCAAGGCGCTGGAGAACAGGGAATACCTCCGCCAGATAGGCCTGTATGAGATCGGCAAGCTCCTCTTCATCGGCCCGCCGGGAACGGGAAAGACCTCCACCGCCCGGGCGCTTTCCAGCTGGTTTTCCCTCCCCATAGTGGAGGTCCGCCTATCCATGATCACCAGCCAGTACCTGGGGGAGACCTCCAAGAACATAGACAAGGTATTCGAGCTGGCCAAAAGGCTCAGCCCATGTATACTTTTTATTGATGAGTTCGACTTCGTGGCCAAGACCAGGACCTCAGACGAGCATGGCGCCATGAAAAGGGCAGTCAACACCCTGCTCAAGGCCATAGATGAGATCAATCTGGTCGAGCATGGCGTCCTTCTCTTGGCAGCCACAAACCATCCCCAACTGCTGGATTATGCCGCCTGGAGAAGGTTTGATAAGGTGCTCAACTTCCCCCTGCCCGATCTGGATACGAGAAAGAGGATCCTGGAGAAGATCCTCGAGCCCATAAGCGCCAATGTGGATACTGCAACCCTGGCGGAGATGACCGACGGCTACTCGGGCTCCGACCTGCGGCTGGTGATCAGAGAGGCGGTGCTCAATGCCCTGCTGGAGAACAGAAGAGAGCTATGCCAGCAGGATCTCCTCAACTCCATCGATGACTTCCGCCAGAGGATCTCTGACTACAAGCGGAGCATCTCCTCATGAAGATCACCCTTCTGGGCACAGGCGATGCCATAGGCACTCCCAAGATAGGCTGCAAGTGTCCGACCTGCATGGATGCCCTGCGGGGGGGACGCAGCCGGAGGATGAGGTTCTCCGTCCTCATCGAGTCGGATGAGGATGATGGCCGGGTGCTGGTGGACACCAGCCCGGACCTACGCTGGCAGCTCTTGAAGAAGGATATAGCAAGCGTGGACGGTGTGATCTGGACCCATGCCCATTATGATCATTATGCGGGCTTTGGGGATTTCCACCGGGTGCAAAGCCACGTGGATGTCTATGCCCTGAAGGATACCATGGACTATATCCTCAACTATCTCTATTTCCTGGCCCCCGTGCGCCATGATGTCATAGCCGGGCAGCCCTTCGAGATCGCAGGAATGAAGTTCACCCTCTTCGAGGTCAACCACCCTCCAATAGAGACCGCTGGAGTACGGATAGACGACGGCCGCAAGGTGGTGATCATCACCAGCGATACCAAGATGGAGATTCCGGAAAAGAGCCTGGAGCTGATGAGAGATGCCGATCTGATGCTGGCCGATGCCATCACCCCTCCCGGCTACACCATCAGCAAGCACATGACGGCGGATGAGGCCATAGAGCTGGCAGAGAGGCTGGGGGCGAAGAGGCTGATTCTCACCCATTTGAGCCATCTGTACCCACCTCATGAGGAGGCTCTGAAGAGGTGGCCTCTGGGGCACGATATGATGGAGATAGTATTATAAAAAAAGTTGGGTTTTTTTATGGAATAAATTCCCTGCCCAAAGAGCATCAGCTCTCCAGCACCCTGCTCATCGCCTCCACCCCTGCGCCGCAGGCGGGCAGCTTGCCCTCTTTGAGCAGAATCAGCTCCAGGGTCTGAATGGTCCTCAGTAGATCGCCATTGGAGCATACCCCCATGGTGCCGATGCGGAAGATCTTGCCCTTGAGCTGCTCTTGCCCTCCGGAGACGATGACCCCTTTCTTCTTCATGCCCCCGCGCAGCCTGTCGTCCGATACGCCCGCGGGCATCTTCATGGCGGTCACAGTATTGGAGTAATGAGAGTGCTCATTGGTCTGGGGGAAGAGCTCTATATCCAGCGCCCTGGCAGCTGAGCGAACCGACTCCGCCTGCTTTGCTGCTCGCGCCCTCCGGGCAGCAAACCCCTCCTCCGCCGCCATATGCAATGCCTCCTGCATGGCGAAGAACAGGGGAACTGCGGGGGTGAATGGGGTCTGAGCGGGGTCCTTTCGCGCGCTCTTCAGATGGGCCTTCAGATCGGCATAGTAGCTGGCGCTCTGGGGCAGGAGGCTCTCCTCCGCTCTGGGAGATACTGAGACCACTGCCAGGCCGGGGGGCACAGCCAGGGCCTTCTGCGAGCCGGTGACGGCGATATCGACATTCCACTCGTCTGTGGGGAACTCATTGCCCCCGATGGAGGATATGCCATCCACAATGAAGACGGCATCATGCTTCTTTGCCAGCCTTCCCACCTCTTTTGCCGGATTGGTCAGGCCCACAGAGGTCTCATTATGGACCATGGCCACAGCTTTGGCCCCCTCTTCCAGGGCGGCTGCAACTCGATCCAGATCGAAGGGCATGCCCCAATCGAATCTCACGGGAATGGACTGGCCATACCTCTCGCCGATCTCAGTGAAGCGCTCACCGAACTTGCCATTGGATATGGTGACTATCTTATCCTCATGACCGATGATCCCGGCTACAGCAGCATCCATGCCTAAAGTCCCGCTGCCCGTCATTATCGCGATCTGGTTTCTGGTCTCAAAGAATTCTCCAAGCAGCTGCATGCACTCGCTGTAAATAGCTCCGAACTCAGCGCTCCTGTGGCTGATCATTGGCTTGGACATAGCTCGCAGCACGCGAGGCGCGACCTTGACCGGCCCTGGAATCATGAGCAAAGTATCCTCTATATCCATTTGATCCCTTCTTAGCATCCTGATTTCAGGCAGCCTATATAAAACTAGCTTTGATGCGCTGCGCCGTTGCCCAGCTATGCCTGGCGCAGGAGGGGAGCTCCTTATTCTCCCTCACCCATCCGGAGAGAAAAGCGATGGTATCGCGATCATGGGGATATCCACTTCCTATGGTGCACTGCATCTTCTGCTCCAGCTCCCGCATGGACTGGTCCCGGCGCACCTTGGCCAGAATTGAGGCCGCAGAGACGACCCGATGCCTCTGATCTGCCCTGTGCTCTGCTATCAGATCCATGCTGCTCTTGCAGCGGTTGCGAACAGCACGGGCAAACCTCTCTGCATTGACATCGGAGGCATCGAGCACGCCCCTGTCGGCATGGAGCCTTTCCACCACCTGGGAGAAGCTCCTCACCATGATCTCATTCATAGTCATGACCTGGCGAAGTTCATCTATCACCTCCGGCCTGACCTCCAGGATGTATTGATCTGTGGCAATGGAGGTGATCTTTCTCGCCAGAGACTCCCTCTTCACCGGGGAGAGCATCTTGGAGTCCCTCACCCCCAGGGCAGCCAGATCGAAGAGCCTCTCCTCCTCGATCACCAGGCCGGCGACGAACATGGAGCCGATCACCGGCCCCTTTCCTGCCTCATCTGCACCCATCAGCAGCATAAGAGTTGATTGCGCTGCTGATACATTAAGTAAGCGAATCTGACGAAGATGGACTCTGCAAGCAGGGCTCCTGCGCGCAAGGCTTATAAGCTAGGATAAATCAGTGAGTATGTCCAATATGCAGCGGGGTAGGGTAGTCAGGATATCCCGACGGGCTCATAACCCGTAGACCAGTAGTTCAAATCTACTCCCCGCTATAAATTTTTTCTCAATTACCGCCAATCGCGATATATCCCTGGTAGGAGCGCTGCAGCAGGGAGATCCTCCCCCCGAGGATGGCAAATGATAGATAATATAATGATTACATCATTGATCACTGTAATGACAGCATCATCGGTCGCAGCAATGATGGCATCATCGATAGCTGTAATGATGGCATCATCGATAGCTGTAATGATGGCATCATCGATAGCTGTAATGATGGCATCATCGATAGCTGTAATGATGGCATCATCGATAGCTGTAATGATGGCATCATTGAATGCTGATTTCAGATTGGTCTTCCCAGATGATCTCTATCCATTTGCCAGTTATGAATAATCAGAGATCTATCGCCATCCGTTATTAAATTTTTAAAATGATCTGAATTGATAGATCACTTTTAAAAATAAATATGAATATCAATGGCAGAAAACGTATAAATATCATAGATCCAACTATTCTAATGCCTAGCTTTAACGGGCAAAATAGATATACATGGAATTAACCGTACCCGATGAGATCAATATTTGGAGGATGAAATATGAAAATCAACTGGCTATCATCAGCCCTGATGGCATTCATTCTATTTGCATGTCTTCTAGGAGCTAATGCAGCGGAACCGGTGGCATTAAGCGGCTATCAAGGCAGTGCAGTTATCGACTTTGAAAACTCTGCCCTGTACAATGATTTTTATGGATCCACCATGGGCGTAGCGCCAGCCACTCTGCTCAGTGCTCCCGTCCAGGTTGATCTGACTGGCAAGGCACCAGCATATGTGTATTTCGGCACGGCTATGCAGAAGGTCGACTATTCCACCTATCAACCAGCTGCTGTGGGCAACTCCCTGTGGCTTGCTGGAGCAACTAGCTGGTCGCAGTATGCTGTGGTCCCCCAGGGATCAATGGTGAATCTTCTGGCCATCTCCAGCAAGGAGGGGCAGGGAACCTTCATCGTATACCATCCCAGCGGTCAGAGATATGAGTTCAACTACTTCCTCTTCCCCGCCAGCCAGCTCCAGCTTTATGCAGACAAGCCTGGCAGATACCAGATCTCCTTCATCGTAGATGGAATGGCCAGCAATACAGTGAATGTGGATGTATTGAGCACTGTAACTGCCACAAAAGCACCGGCGGGCATCACCACTGTAACCAGCCCCGATTATCTGGGATCTGTCTATGGCGTTCCCAAGACCAGCTTCGGCCCTCAGGCCGGTTTGGATAACAAGGCGGCATTAAAGGAGTATCAGAAGCTGATCAATAGTGAGTACTGGAGCAGTGCGGATAACGACATCGCCTGGGCAATTGGAATAGATAGATGGCTGAATGCAGCCTGAGCAGCATTGAGTGATGAGAATCACATCCTTTTTTATTTTTAAAATATTTTAACAGTAATGGTATTTATATCTGCCCAAAACTATTCAGACCATTTCAAAGCATTTAAATAAAGACGGGATGCATCATCGATGTACATTAGATTGCATCTCAGCATAAAGATGGAGGTCCCAGATGAAAATCAAGTATTTGCTCGATGAAGAAGAGCTGCCAAAGAGATGGTACAACGTAGCCGCAGATATGCCAACGCCCCTGAAACATCCTCTGCATCCGGGAACGCTGAAGCCGCTGACCGCCCAGGACATGGAGGCGATCTTTCCCAAGGCGCTCATCCAGCAGGAGATGAGCACTGAACGCTGGATAGAGATACCAGAAAGGGTAAGGGATATCCTCCGCCTCTGGAGGCCCACCCCCCTCTATCGAGCCGCCTCCCTGGAAGAGAAGCTCAAGACCCCTGCCAAGATCTATTACAAGTATGAGGGGGTGAGCCCCGCGGGCAGCCATAAACCCAATACTGCTATCCCCCAGGCCTACTACAATATGAAAGAGGGGATAGAGAGGCTGGCAACTGAGACCGGGGCCGGCCAGTGGGGTTCAGCCCTCAGCCTGGCCACCTGCCTGTTCGACATGAAGTGTACTGTCTACATGGTAAGATCGAGCTTTGATAGCAAGCCCTATCGCAAGAGCGCCATGCGAGTCTGGGGTGCAGAATGCCTCTCCAGCCCCTCGGAGAGGACGAACTACGGCCGGCAGATAAGAGAGAAGATGCCCGACACTCCAGGAAGCCTGGGAATAGCCATCTCCGAGGCGGTGGAGGATGCAGCAGGCCATGATGATACCAACTATGCCCTGGGATCGGTCCTAAACCATGTCCTCCTCCATCAGACGATAGAAGGGCTTGAGCTGAAAAAGCAGTTCGATCTGACTGAGGACTATCCCGATGTGATGTTCGGCTGCTGCGGCGGCGGGAGCAATTTCCCGGGGATGGTCTTCCCCTTCATTCCCGATAAGCTCAAGGACAAAAAGGAGCTGCGAATGGTCGCCTGCGAGCCCACTGCCTGTCCCACCCTCACCAAAGGGCTCTTCGCCTACGATTACGGCGACACTGCTGGCATGGCTCCAGTTATCATGATGTACACCCTGGGCCATGACTTCATACCACCCGGCATCCATGCTGGAGGGCTGCGCTATCATGGCGATGCACCACTGCTGAGCAATCTGGTGCATGACGGCCTGATCGAGGCCACAGCTCTGCAGCAGAACGAGGTCTTCGAGGCGGCAACTCTCTTCGCCCGCACCGAGGGCATAATCCCGGCACCGGAATCGGCCCATGCCATCAAGCCGGCCATAGATGAGGCCCTCAAGTGCAGGCAGACTGGAGAGGAGAAGGTCATATTCATCTCCCTCAGCGGCCACGGACACTTCGACCTGGCATCATATGATGCCTACAATGATGGCAAGCTTGTCGACTACGTCTATCCTGCCGAGCTGGTCCGTCAGTCCCTGGCCAAGCTGCCGAAGCCCTGATCGAGGATGAAGAGCGAGATAGAATGGCAGCCCCAGGGGCCAGGATAGGCTTTCTGATCAACCCCATAGCCGGCATGGGCGGCCCAGTCGCCCTGAAAGGAACTGATGGCCTGGCTGAGGAGGCTGAATCGAAGGGGGGAAGGGCAAGGGCAAATGAGAGGGCCAGGGCTTGCCTTTGCCTCCTATCTGGGATGAAGGACAGGATTCTCTTTCTCACAGCCAGCGGCTCCATGGGCAGAGACTGCCTTGATGAGTGCAGCCTTGAATGCAAGGAGGTCTATTCCAGTCCGCTCAAGAGCAGCGCCATAGATACCATCCAGGCCTGTCAGGCCTTCATTGCAGAAGGGGTAGATCTCATACTATTCTGTGGCGGGGATGGCACAGCCAGGGATGTGGCGGGGATTGCCGGCCACACCCCCATCCTGGGCATTCCCGCCGGGGTGAAGATGCACTCCGGGGTTTTTGCCGCCAGCCCTCAGGCGGCCGCCGATCTGGTAGGGCGATTTGTTAAGGGAGAGCTGAATTTGAGGGAGACGGAGATCGTGGATGTCGACGAGGAGCTCTACCGCAGGGGGGTGCTCCAGACGAGGCTTTACGCCCTGGCCAAGACCCCCTATCTACCAGTCCTGGTCTCGGAGCGAAAGAGGATCTACAGCTCCAGCCAAGAGGATGAATTCAAGGATCAGATCGCCCTTTTCGCCAGCGAGTTTATGAGGGATGGCTCAATCTATATCCTGGGCGCGGGGAGCACCACCAGCCGGATAGCAGATATTCTGGGGGTGGAGAAGACCCTACTGGGGGTGGATGTGATTCAGGATGGAAGGCTGATGATCAAGGATGCCTCAGAGAGGGAGCTATTGGAGCTGCTCAGCCGGGAAGCGAATGTGAAGATCATCCTCTCTCCTATCGGCGCTCAGGGCTTCATCCTGGGCAGAGGCAACCAGCAGCTCAGCGCTGATGTCGTCCGCCGGGTGGGCACAGATAACCTGATAATAGTATCCACCCCCCACAAACTGGCTGAGATCCCTCATCTGCTTGTGGATACGGGTGATCTGGAGCTGGACTGTGCCCTGGCAGGCAGAAGGCAGGTGGTGACCGGCTATAGAATAGCGCAGATGAAGGATACCCTTGCCGCCTCGATGTTGTGATGTTGTAATGGATCTTGCCGCACAAAATATCTCAGCATATAGGTTTTTTTTAGCCTTTAGAAGCAGTCAGTAGAATCAGTCATTAGAAACAGTCATTAGGATCAATCGGTAGGATCAGTGAGCAGGATCAGTGAGCAGGATCAGTGATTAGAAACAGTCAGTAGAAACAATCAGTAGGATCAATAGGTAGGATCAGTGGGTAGGATCAGTGGGGCAGTCTGCTCTCTCAGCTTGCACCGGAGAAATACTCCCAGGCCTGAATGATATAGTCGCCATAAAGAAGCCAGATCAGAACAAATATTCCAAAAATAACATAGAGGTTGGTGATATACACCAACCACTGCAGAAGACGCATCTTCTTCTCGGGCGTCCCGAACCAGTCCTCCGCTTTTCGCTCGAACCAGTTTGACATCACAATCCGATCATGCGGAGGCCTTGGCGGAGGGGGCAGCCAACTCAATATTCTTCTTGGCCTCCTCCTCTGCCGCCTTCTTCTCGGCCTTGTCCTTGAGCATCTTCAGCTTGACTATGTTGTCCCTTTCCATCTCCTCCAGGGCCATGCCAATGAACTTGATGGTATCCTTGAGATCAGGAACCACCTTGAACTCCAGAGCATTGACCCGCCTCTTTGTGCTGTCGATATCCTCGACCAGCCTGATCATGGCGGTCTCCACCTCTGCAGCCAGTATGATCTTGTCCAGCAAGATCTCATAGGCATCTGCCGCCTCATCAATGGCCGCACTGGTCCCTATCACACCGTAGCCCCGCTCGTACATCTTCTTCTGCACGGCTTCAGCCTCGATCTTGGGAACCACAACGCCCATGATGTTGCGGGAGTCGAGCTGGATGGCCGGCTCCTTCTGGAGGGCATAGGCCACACTTCCTATGGTAACCGAGCCCTCGATGGCCGAGGCCATTTGAAGCCTCTGCTCAGCTTTGAGCAGGGCATCTACCAGCTCCTTTCGCACTGTCTTGGCCCTGTTCAGCACCTCGAAGAACTCAATCATGAGGCCGTCACGCTTCATTTTGAGGAGCGAGTGACCAGTTTCGGCGACCTTCATCCTCCTCTTGAGAGCGATCAAGACCGCCCTGGTCGGTTTCGTTCCAGGAATTATGGCCATGATCTCACTTCTTCGCGGCGCTTGCAGCGTACTTGGGGTGATATTGCTTGATGAATTTGTCGTCGATCCTGGTGAGCATCGCCTCTGGGAGGTCAGCTAAGAGATCCCATCCGATCTGAAGGGTATCGAAGATCGACCGGTCCTCATCTCTTCCCTGATTGACGAACTCCTTCTCGAACTTGTCAGCGAACTCAAGGACCAGCTTATCTCTCTCCGAGAGAGCCTCTTTGCCCACGATGGCTGCCAGGCCGCGCAGATCATTGCCCTCTGCATAGTAAGCATAGAGCTGATCCGATACTGCCCGGTGATCCTCGCGAGTATGGCCCTTTCCAATGCCAGAGTTCATCAGCCGGCTCAGGCTGGGTCTGATGTCGACAGGCGGATAGATGCCCTTTCTGTGCAACTCCCGGGAGATGATGATCTGGCCCTCAGTGATGTATCCGGACAGGTCGGGTATGGGATGGGTGATGTCATCGCCGGGCATGGTCAGAATGGGGAACTGGGTGATGGATCCCTTCTTGCCCTTGATGATCCCTGCGCGCTCATACTGGCAGGCCAGGTCGGTGTACATGTACCCAGGATAGCCACGCCTTCCGGGCACTTCCTGGCGAGCCGCTCCCATCTGACGGAGGGATTCGCAGTAGTTGGTCATATCCGTATAGATGATGAGCACGTGCATGTCCAGATCGAATGCCAGATACTCAGCAGTGGTCAGTCCCAGCCTGGGGGTCAAGATCCTCTCCACAGCCGGGTCGTCGGCCAGATTGAGGAAGACCACTGCCCTCTCCAGGGCGCCTGTCCTCTCGAAGTCAGAGAGGAAGTGCTGTGCCTCTTCGTTGGTTATGCCCATAGCACAGAAGATGACAGCGAAGGACTCAGCCTCGCCCAGGGCCTTGGCCTGTCTGGCGATCTGCAAAGCCACATCATTGTGAGGCAGACCGGCACCAGAGAAGATGGGCAGCTTCTGGCCGCGCACCAGGGTGTTGGTGCCATCAATGGTGGAGATGCCCGTCTGGATGAAAGCACGGGGCTTCTCACGGGACGCGGGATTGATGGCCGCTCCAGCGATATCCCTTGAGACATCGGGAACGATCTCCGGGCCGCCGTCTCTGGGCCTTCCCGATCCTGACAGGACACGGCCCACAATGGCAGGGGATAGAGGCATCTTGATGACATCCCCAGTGAAGCTGACGGCGCTTTCCTTGGACAGGCCGCCCGTTCCCTCAAACACCTGAACGACGACTATTTCATCTGAGGAGTCCAGAACCTGACCCCTCTTCAGCTCTCCACCTGTCCTGATCTCAACGAGCTCATTGTAGCCCACAGGCTCAGTCTTCTCTACGAAGATGAGAGGTCCGGAGATCTCAGTAATAGTCTTGTATTCCTTTGTCATTTTTGAACCCTCCTCACTTCAGCGCCTTGAACTCATTCTCCATATCAGCCATCACCTTTGCCAGGATGGGCTCGTACTCATCCTCCAGTCTGACCTTGGCCAGGGCATCCTTGGATGGCAGGGATGTGATCTGGCCCACAGGTATGCCCTTCTGGACGGCCTCAAAGGCATAATCCCTGTACTTCAGGATGGCCTGCAGAAGATCGAACTGCTTCTTGTAGGGGCAGTGGGTGTCCACAGGATGGAAGGCATTCTGTGCCAGCCAGAAGTTGATGATCATCCTCGCTACCTCGAGGGTGACCTGCTGGTCCTCGGGCAGAGCATCAGATCCGACGAGCATCACAATCTCCTCCAGCTCGGCGTTCTCCTGCAGAATGGCCATGGCCCTTCTCTTGTTCTTGTTCCAATCAGCGCTGACGTTCTCCACAAACCAGGGCTCCAGGTCCAGATCATAGAGGGAGTAGGAGTCAAGCCAGTTGATGGACGGGAAGTGCCTGCGCTGGGTAAGCTTGGAGTCAAGGGCCCAGAATACTTTGACCATTCTCAGAGTATTCTGTGTCACAGGCTCGGTGAAGTCTCCACCAGGCGGGGAGACTGCTCCCACGATGCTGACTGAGCCCTGACCACCATTCAAGACCTCAGCCCGCCCGGCGCGCTCATAGAAGTCGGCCAGTCTGGCACCAAGGTATGCAGGATAGCCCTCCTCACCAGGCATCTCCTCCAGACGGGAGCCCATCTCTCTCATGGCCTCTGCCCACCGGGAGGTGGAGTCAGCAGTCATGAGCACATCATAGCCCATATCCCTGTAATACTCAGAGGTGGTCATTCCGGTGTAAACAGAAGCCTCACGAGCAGCCACAGGCATGTTAGAGGTATTGGCGTAAACGATGGACCTCTCCATCAAGGGCCGTCCAGTCTTTGGATCCTGCAGCTCTGGGAACTCATAGAGCAGATCGGCCATCTCATTGCCGCGCTCGCCGCATCCCACATAGACCACAACATCAACATCTGCCCACTTGGAGAGTGTCTGCTGCATAACAGTCTTTCCAGTACCAAAACCGCCGGGAATGGCTGCCGTTCCGCCCTTGGCCAGGGAGAAGAATCCGTCAATGACCCTCTGCCCAGTGCTGAGGGGAATGGTGGGTGCCAGCTTCTCGGTCACGGGCCTGGCCTGTCTCACCGGCCACTTATGCATCATGGTGATCTTGGTTCCATCGTCCAGGACTGCCACAGTCTCCTCGACAGTGAAGTTTCCACTGTGGATCTCCTTGATGGTTCCACCCTTGAGATTGGGTGGGATCATGATCTTGTGCTTGATGAGAAGCTGCTCTTGAACCCAGCCTATGGACTGGCCAGGCTTGACAACATCGCCCTTCTTCACCTCGGGATTGAACTCCCACTTCTTCTTGTGATCGATTCCGTCCACGAACAGGCCTCTGCTGATGAAGTCCCCTGAGGACTCTGCCAGCATTGGCAGTGGTCTTTGGATGCCGTCATAGATCTGGGTCAGAATGCCAGGACCCAGCTGCGCTACGAGGGGAGCGCCTGTCTCCTTGACGGGCTCGCCAGGCTTGACGCCACCCGTCTCCTCGTATACCTGAATGATATGCTTATTGCCGGAAATACCGATGACCTCGCTCATCAGACCTTCCTCGCCGACCAGTACCAGGTCGTACATGGAAGCCTTCAGGCCAACTGCCTGAACAAGTGGTCCGGCGACTCGCTTTATTTTCCCTACTTCCATAAATCAACACCTATCGCCCTTTTAATCTTCTCTCTCATCTCTGTGCTATGCTCGGTTCCAATGGAAATGACGGTTGGCTTAATAGACTCTGATAGCTGCTCCTGAAGCCTCTTGGGCAGCCTGTTATAGTCCGCTTGCTTCAACACCAGGATCCCAACGCCAGAATCTGCCATGACCTCATTGATCTTGGAGATCATCTCATCTTCGGTGTTGGCAGCATATGATTTCTTCACTCCTGCCAGATTGAACCCGAGGACACTCTCGCTTCCACCTACAAAAGCAATCTCCATTCTATGCCACCACCACTTGTTCCTCTATGAGTTCAGCAGGAAGTCCGGCCTCCTTTCCTCTAACGATCTTCCTGATGTTGGAGATCTCTGTCTCCTTGCTCACCATGTACCCGAGCACCGGCAGGATGGATAACGGATGATAATTGGAAAGAGCCCATGCATACCGTATGAGATAAGCCTTCAATCTGGCCTCCACTCTGCTCACGGCATCAAGATCCGACGTTGCGATATCAGATATTGATGACCAGAAGGGATAGCCCTCCAGTCCACGCAGGAACTCGCCAAAAGGCTGGCCTGCCATGCGGGACAGCTCGTCATGCAGCTTTCCTCCAGGAATGAGATTCTCCTGTATTATGGCTGCATCGATGCCTGCCTTGTTCATCCGGAAGAGAGTGATCAGATTCTTGATATCTATCTCCCTGCGAACATATTTGAGCAGCAGCCCTCCACCTACCGACAATGTGCCGCCTACAGCGCGCTCCATTCTGAAGTAGTAGAGTTTATCCAGAGCGTTCTCCAAAGATGCGAGATTCTTGCCATCGTATTGCGCAAAAGCGCTGGCATAGTCGGTCCCATCAAAGGCGGTGATGATATCCTGAATGCTATCCTTCTTCGCCAGCTCCTCTAGATACTCAGGGGATAGCTCGCCCGCCGGAACGAGATACTTCATGATCTCTGTATCGGCGGCCCCCGAGAACTTTCCTCGCAGGAGGGTCTTGATGTTCCAGACATCCCAGCGCCTCAGATACTCCAGAATCAGGAAGGATGGCTCGTCTATAGAGACCTCAGCCAGCTTCCTGAAGGTCTTTGCCATATTGGCAAATGTGGCATGCTCAATCAGATCCACACCGGAGTAATCCTTGGCGAGCGCGTCGATTTCATCCTTATACTGAGTCTCCTCCAGGTATCGTGCGATCTCGGACATCTCCATGTTCATCATGCGGGGATACATCTCCGCCGGGATGAGCTTGGTCTTCATCGCCCGGACTCTGCCCGTGATGTAAGCGTACTTCACCGGTAAACCGAACTTCGGCAAACGTAGTACAGGCATTGTCCTCACCCGAATAATATCTTGGAAACCTCTTTCATGTGGTTACTGAAGACCTCACGCGCAAGAGTTTCATATGACAAATCATAACGTAGAGCTCCATCCTTGCTCTCAACCACAACGCCGCCTGTGATATCCAGGTTCCCGCCGTAATTAGGGGCGAGAGAGGTTATGAAGGCCTCATCCCTCTTATTGGAGTAGACCTTCATATCCTTGAGTTCGTAGGGCTCGAGCAGCTTTTTGAGCATGGCTTCATTATCCTTCTTGGAAAGATTGGCGATCTTCTCAAGGAGCATTGTCCTTGCCTTCTCCAGGAGATCCTTGTGTACATTCAGCTCCGCTCTCTTGACCTCGAGATTGGCGCTGGAGATCTCCCTGCGCTCGATAGCCTCTACTGCATGTCCCACCTCGGCCTCCTTCCTGGATTTGATTTCAGCGGCACGTTCCCTAGCTTCATTGAGTATTCGTGCAACCTCAAGGTCTCCTTCGCTCTCTACCTGAGCGACCCTATCCTTGCTGGTTGCCAGAACCGACTCAATAACTGCATCAAGTGCCATTGCCTCTCACCCTTTGGAATGGCCAGCTCAGGGTGTCACTATGGCAGAGAAAGGCGTCCAGGCGAACATCAGGATCAGAGATACGGCGAGGCCGAAGATGATCAGAGTCTCGGGCAGAAGCATGAGGAAGAGACCCTTACCCAGGAATCCAGGCTCCTCAGCCACGACGCCCACCACAGCGGCTCCAATACCCTGCTCACCAACACCAGCACCGATGCCTGCCAATCCAGTAGCAAGGCCAGCACCCACAGCTATCAACCCATACAGTATTCCCGCATCTGCTACAACTACCATTTTCCTCAATCCTCCTTTTTATGAGTATTACAATCTGTGCTCAAATTTCTGATTTCAAATATCGTTTTCATGCCTTCAAGAACCTCCGGACATGTCCGAAGGGGCTATACTCCACTCCACCACCATGTGCGCTGTAGAACTTGGTGAACATCTCCACATAATGCAACCTGAGAGGATGCATGAAGGGGGAGAGAATTCCCAGCAGGATGTTGATGAAGTGCACCGATACCAATACCAATATACCTATTATGATTGCAGGTATTGAGAAGTCGGCACTGTTCGTCGCTCCACCGCTAAGCATGGGCATTATCACATAGAACGACAACTGGTTGGCAGCATATGCCAAGCCCACTGAAGCCAAACCAATGGCCAGAAGCCTAAGGTAGGATATCAGATTGCTGACATAAGATGGCACGTGTGCCAGGCCCATGGCTCCCTCCGGACCCATGACCATCATCACTATGGATATCACAATCACTGCCACACTGATGTATACCATAGCCATCAGTCCCATGACCAGCCCAAGCAATGCCAGGCCGAAGAACACCTGGAAGAGCATCACGGGAAGCCGCTCGAAATAGGCATGCTTCTTCTCGCCATAGTTCAGCTCTGTCTTGATTCCCAGAATGGATCCCACTGAACAATGGATAACGCCGACGAACAAACTTACGCCTATCAAAAGCAGAACAGCATTAGTTGCCAATCTATACAACGGGAAGATTCCCAGCGGGCCAAGCCTTCCCAGCGGACCGAATGTTCCTTCGCCGAAGAACAGGCCGGCATTTTGTAGCATTTCCATCTCATGATGAGAGATCATCCCTACCATGTAGTTCCACAGGCCAAGGGGCCCGAACATCTCACCATAGAGTATGCCGAATATGACCGCCCATACTCCCGATATCATGAAGAGGCTGGTGAGCTGCTGCCATCCTTCAGTCTTGAATCTCTTCTTGAGCAATGTCAAAATCAGCAGGATGATAACGCCATAGCCGACATCCCCCAGGATCATTCCGTACATGATCGGGAAGAAGATGAATATCAGCAGGGTTGGATCGAATTCCTTGTACTCCGGGATGGCAAATAGCCTGGTGATCAGCTCATACGGCCTGACAATGCTTGGATTGTCCATCTTGGTTGGGACATCCTCCCCGCCTTTGACAAGCTCTTCTGCCTCCTTGTCGGCGATCAATTGGACATCCAGCTTCCCTCCAGCAGCACTCTCCAGCTCGCTCTTCAGCCGGCTGTACTGGTCGCTTGGAACCCAGCCATCGATGACAAAGGCATTCTCCGTCTCAGCGAAGCGGAGTGGAGACTCGGATTTGTTGACCTGCATGGACAGGTATTCATCCGTTGCCATCATCAGATCTTCGTATTGCTTTCTCACATCGACAAGCTTCTTTCGGAGAGGAGCAAGCTCGCCTTCCAGAGATTTTATGCTGCCATTCAGTGAAGCAATAGCCGAATCGACGTTGCCCTCCAGCTTGGGAACGGACATTTCAGAGAAGCCGTGCTCGGAAAGGACTGCAGATACCTCGCTGGCCTTTTCTACAGGCACAAATACAGCCACATAAGTCGCATTCTTGGCGGTTCCAGTGAAGACCTCATTTGCTGGAGAGACCCTTGCCACGTCTGCTTCCACAGGCGTAACTGCTGTGCCAACAAATGTCGCCAAAGAATCATAACCATGATAAGCCTCCAGGGGCAAAGGAATGACGGACAGAGGAGTCAAAGACTTGATCTGATCCTGCTTGGACTTGATCTCGGCCTCAATCTCGGTTATGCGCTCGAAGGTGGCAGTGACATCGCCCCCCACGTTATTCAAGAGATTGTCCATCTCGGATAGAACCTGGGACTCAGGATAGGTTCTCTCAGGAGCCTTGCTCTTCATATCAAGGTACCTGGTGACTGATCTGAGCTTAATGAGGTTCTCTGAGTACTCCCTCGCTTTGCCTATGGGCTTTCCCAATTCAAACTCAGGCTGATCGCCATTGTAATTCACAATGTGCAATAAGCGCAACTCATGCAGCTTTTCTACTACTGGAGATATTACGTCCTTTGACCCGGCTACGACCACACGACTCATACTAACGGGCCTAAGCATGTAACGACCCCATAAACTCCTTTAACAAATATTCAACTGCTTTGTCCAGCTTGGCACTGGCGCTGCCGCTCATTGAGGCGACGCTTTTATCACCACTCTGGATGATGGATTGCTTCTTTACCTTCACATCGCTCTCTGCTTTGGCAACGCTCTTGTCATAGTAGTCCTGTGCATCAGTCTCGGCGGATTTGACGAGGTTCATTGCTTCGGTAGTGGCAGCGGCTATCTTTTTCTCCTTCTCCTCCAGAGCTTGCTGGACTGCAACCCTGGCCTGAGCCTCTGCCGATTTGATTTTCGATAAGATTTCGTCTCTAGCCATCTGATCCCTCTACATATTCCCTCACTACACCACTCCTGTTTTCAAACAGCGCTACATCGCTTTTGGCTCGTGATAAACGCTCTTTTGCATCCTCATCTACCAATATAAACTCTTCGGTTTTAGTCAAGGGAAAGGAGAGGCTATCCCCTCTCTCGCTCAACGGCCCCAAAATTTAAGAGCAACTTCCAGCTCTTTGTGGTCTTTCGCATACTCTTCAAGAGCAATATGCTTCTGCCAGGCCTCAGTTGCCTGCACCATCGCCCTTGCTCCAGCAGTGGTGCCATCGGGATGGCCGTGTACTCCCCCACCTGCCTGGACGATGCAGTCTATGCCATAGCCATCCAGATTTCCGTGAACCTTGCCCGGATAGACTCCGCCCGAGGCCACAGGGAAGACCCTCTTGTAGCCCGCCCAGACATCTCGCAGGGCATCGCGGCACAGGTCGTTCTCCTCCCTCTCCAAAGACATCTTGCCCATATAGCTTCCAGTATGGAGATTTGTGCCTCCCATCATGCGCACCAGTTTGGCTATCACCAGCATGGATATGCCGTGGCTCTTGTCACGGGTGAAGGCCCCATGCATAGTTCTGTGCACATGGATGGGAACATTCAGGTTCTGGGCCAGGATCTCCAGTGAGGAGAAGCCTGAGGTGAGGACATCGATCATAACCATATTGGCCCCATGCTCGACAGCCCTCTCCGCCCGTTCCAGGATCTTCTCCGCTCCGGCGGTGACATTGACGGCATAAAATGCCTTCTTGCCCGTCTCCTTCTCCACCCGATCCAAAGCAGACATGACCGCCTCTAATCTGGGGATCAGAGGACAGAAGCTCTGATCGGTGAGGGTCTCGTCATCCTTGACCAGGTCCAGTCCACCGCGCACTGCTGCTTCTGCCACGGCTGCCGTCTCTTTCGGGTTCAGGCCCACCTTGGGCTTGACGATGGTCCCCACCAGGGGGCGGCCAAAGACGCCCAGGATCCTGCGTGCGTCCTCTATTCCAAACTGTGGACCTTTATGTGCCCGGGTTATGCTCTGAGGAAAGATGACATCCTGCAAGCGCACCTTCTGGATAGCCCCCAGGCCGAAGAGGTTTCCTGCCACCACTGAGAGATACTGGGGCACATTCCCCGGCTCGAAGAGCTCCCCGGGAAAGCCGATCTCAACCTCATTCCCCTGGGCGGATATCACCCACGCAGCCAGGGGGTTATCCTGGCCCCGCACCTCAGTCCAGGTGCCTGTGGACTGCTCAGCAGCTATGGCCTCCGCCGCCTTTTGGATGGGAAGGTCCGTCTCTACATGGTATTTTGCAACAAGCTCCATATTACCTCTCCTGCTCTCAACCTAAAGCCAGCCAGATCCCCTGCCCCTGAGCAGGACGATTCATTCCCAGTGGCATTGAGGCCTCATCGGCCAGTTCCAGTCATAGATGATCTCTGGCAGATATAAAACTCATCCCTTCTCACCCCTCCTCATCCCTTCTCATTTCTTCTGATTCATACTAAAACATCAGCTAGAAGGCCAAAACCATAATCCTTCGCTATGGGGGCAACACTTTTATTTTCAAAGAATAACCTGCAGACTGCTAAAAAGATATCGGGGAGAATCCATGGCTAACAGAATAAATGATCGCACTCGATTCATTGTTGATCTGAGGCGGCACATGTGGAAGAGCGGCATCGAGGTAGAGCTGCGGCGGCTCATCTGGCAGATTGCTGTGATGGGCAAGTATATCTCGGCAAAGATCCATGAGTCCAACCGCAAGCTGGCCGGCTTCAAGAATGTCTACGGCGAGGACCAACTGGCTCTGGACCGCATCTCCGATGAGATATTAAAAAATATGATGCGCAACTCCGGATTCGTTCGCGAGTATGCCTCTGAGGAGCTGGATGATATCATCACCATCGGCCATGGTCAGGAGAAGTACATCGTTACCGCCGATCCAGTGGATGGCTCCTCCCTGGTGGACACCAACCTGGCCATCGGGACGATCATCGGCATTCACAAAAATACAATATTTGATTGCGGCAAAAATTCGATGGTAGCTGCCCTTTACATCACCTATGGCCCGCTCATCACTATGATCTACTCCGCCGGAAAGGGAGTACATGAGTTCGTGCTGGATCGCGAGGGGGAGTATGTCCTCTCTGAGGAGAATATCCGCCTCAATGAGAGGGGATCCATCTTCTCCCCCGGTGGCCTTCGCAGGGACTGGACGGAGAGCCACCGGAGATATATCGATAAGCTGGAGATGGATGGCTACAAGCTACGCTACAGCGGTGGATTCGTCCCCGACATCAATCAGGTGATAATCAAGCGGGGAGGGATATTCACCTATCCCGCCCTCAAGAAGGCCCCTCAGGGAAAGCTGCGACTGCTATTTGAACTCCAGCCCATGGCCTACATTGTGGAGCAGGCGGGAGGCATGGCTATAGACGGAAAAGAGGACATACTCGCTCTTAAAATATCCTCAGTCGATCAACGCTCGCCCATCTACATCGGATCGCGGAGAGAGGTGGCGATGGCGAGGGAATTCCTGTCTGAAGAATCTTACTAACGTAATAATAAATAAATATAACTATATAGTAATATAAGTTGTAATATAAGGCAATGCAATTAAAGGGGAGAGGTGTAGCAATGATTTACCAGAATGAGGATCAGCTAAAAGAAGGATGCCAATCCATACTCGACTGGAGAGAGGGTGATGTTCGCATCCTGGATGAGCGCAGCTTTCAAGAGGAATTGATCGATGATCTGATCTACACTGCCGTATTCAGCCCCGATTCAGTGATTCAAGAAGCAGCGGCATTTCTGATTCGCCGGGGAGCGGCCCGTTTGGGGATCATTCCAGCATCCATCCAATCCCTGTATGAGGCCATGGGCAAAGGCGAGGTCAGTGGATTTACTGTTCCAGCGATCAATATCCGTGGCCTTACCTACGATGTGGCACAGGCGGTATTTCGGGCGGCAAAGAAGGGGGATGCAGGTCCGGTTATCTTTGAGATCGCCCGTTCGGAGATAGGCTACACCAGGCAGAGGCCCCTGGAGTATGCCTGTGCTGTGCTGGCAGCAGCGATCAAGACCGGCTGGCGAGGCCCGGTCTTCTTGCAGGGAGATCATTTTCAGATAAACGCCAAGAAGTTCGCGGCGGAGGGGGAGAGGGAGACACAGGCGGTCAGGGATTTGATCAGAGAGGCCATCCTGGCCAGTTTTTATAATATCGACATCGATACCTCCACCCTGGTCGATCTCTCTCATCCCACTATCAAGGATCAGCAGAGAATGAACTTCACCTTAGCAGCGGAGCTGACCGCCCTGATTCGCGGCCTGGAGCCGGAAGGCATTACAGTATCGGTGGGGGGGGAGATCGGCGAGGTTGGGGGAAAGAACAGCACTGTGGAGGAGCTGCAGGCCTTCATGGATGGTTATCTTGAAGAGCTTGAGAGAAGGGGGCCAACTCTCAAAGGAATCAGCAAGATCAGCGTCCAGACCGGGACCACCCATGGGGGCGTGCCCCTGGCAGATGGCACAGTGGCAAAGGTCAAGATCGATTTTGAGGTATTGCAAAAGCTATCGGAGACCGCCCGCGCCCGGTATGGCCTGGCGGGCGCTGTTCAGCACGGGGCGTCAACATTGCCCGACGAGGCCTTTGACCGCTTTCCTGCGACGCAAACCGCAGAGATTCATCTGGCCACTGGCTTTCAGAATATCATCTATGACAGCAAGAGCTTCCCTGGCCAGTTGCGGGCAAAGGTCTACGATCACCTGCGCTCGGAGCTGAAAGGGGAGTGGAAGGAGAAGGATACCGAGGAGCAGTTCATCTACAAGACCCGCAAGAAGGGCTTCGGGCCGTTCAAGCAGGAGCTGTGGGAACTGTCGGCGGATGTTCGTGATGAGATCTGTGCCGAGCTGGAAGGGAAGTTCGCCTTCCTGTTCGATAAGCTGAAGATCAATGGAACCAGGCAGCTCCTGGATCGATTTGTGAAGCCTGTGGATGTGCCGCTTGAAAGACCGGCGGCACTGAAAGGGTGAAGCAATCTGCTGAGCAGGCAAAAAAGCAAATGATCTCGGGAATGATCTGGGGGAGGCCCAGATGCTCTCTACTCTTTTGGGTCCAGCAGAAGATATTTTTGGACCGCAAAGGCCCAGGACCAAAAGAGCCATAAATCGACAGGTCGATTAGGGATAATAATGATAGATTGAAGATTCTGATCAATTGGCAATTCTCCTGATAGCATCGCTTCCAGGAGCATCAGGTGGGATCGATATGACAAAGACCACTATAAGTTTGATAAAAGCCGATGTTGGCGGCTATCCCGGCCACTGCTCAGTTCATCCCGAATTGATCAAGGCTGCAGAGGAGAAGCTGGAGGAGGCCAGGAGGGCCGGCTGTCTGGTGGACTACAGGGTGATGTCCTGCGGGGACGACCTGGAGCTGCTCATGAGCCACAGGACAGGCTGCGATTGTGGCGATATCCACGGCCTGGCCTGGGAGACATTCGAGCGGGCCACTGAGGTGGCTGAAGCCCTCAAGCTCTATGGCTGCGGCCAGGACCTTCTGGCTGATGCCTTCTCCGGCAACATCAAAGGCTTGGGCCCCGGGGTGGCGGAGATGGAGATCACTGAGCGCACAGCCGAGCCCATAGTCGCCTTTATGATGGACAAGACTGAGCCTGGCGCCTTCAACCTCCCCATCTTCAAGATGTTCGCCGATCCCTTCAACACCGCCGGCCTGGTGATAGACCCCTCCTTCCACCAAGGCTTCTCCTTCGAGATCTGGGATGTCCTCGAGCATAAGAAGGTCCTGATGAACTGCCCGGAGGAGATGTACGATATGTTAGCCCTCATCGGTGCCAAGAGCCGCTATGTGATCAAGAGGGTCTACTGCAGGCCGGGGGGCAAGCTCCCTGAGGATGAGCCAGTGGCGGCAATCAGCACAGAGAAGCTCTACCAGACTGCGGGCAGGTATGTGGGCAAGGACGATCCCGTGGCCTTAGTGAGGGCGCAGTCCGGACTGCCCGCTTTGGGTGAGGTGCTCGAGCCCTTTGCCCTGGGGCATCTGGTGAGCGGCTGGATGCGGGGGAGTCATAATGGCCCTATAATGCCCTGCTCCTTTGATACCGCCCATCCCACCAGGTTCGATGGCCCGCCCCGGGTCATAGCCGCGGGCTTCCAGCTTGCTGATGGGCGCTTCATCGGCCCAGTCGACCTGTTCAATGATGTGGCCTTCGATCGCGCTCGGCATAGATGCCTGCAGATCGCCGATTATATGAGGGCACACGGCCCCTTCGAGCCGCACCGCCTGGCAGAGGAGGAGATGGAGTACACCACCCTGCCCGATGTGATAAGATGCCTGAGGGAGCGATTTGTGGATGCTGAGTAGCTGGCGAGAGGACTTCATTACATTTTGCTGATTAGATTTAAGTATTCGAAACGCCTATGCAAGGCTATGAACCTTCCAGATAATGAAAGGAGGCAATTTCTCAGACTTTATAATTCGTTACTAATTTATGTGAACAATAAATATAAAATCGTGGAAAACCTCAGCCAAAATAAGGATATCTTCGATCGGGATCCAGAGGAGATAGAGAGGCTCAAGGAGAGGCTCTACTCAGACCCTGGCCAGATCGATTCCTATGTCCAGGAAAATCCGGCTGGCTTTTCAGATGAAGAGCTGAAGATCATATCCAGCTGGCGGCATTTCATCAAAGGGAGGTTCTATCTCATTCGCTTTATGAAAAGCTATGCTGTATTCCTGGATGAGAGCCATCCGCCTCGAGCATATGGGGTGAAGGGACTGGCTATGCAGTGGGACCTGGTCACCAATCTGCCCCGGATCCTCGAGGCCACGCTGATCCCCTTTAAGGACAAGATCATCTTCGATGGGACGTTCAGCTGCTACAATCTCTTCTTCGGCCCGGAGATGAAAAGAAATATCCTCGACCGTTTCCGCCAGGCCAAGGCAGGATATGGGATAATAACCACCCTTCCCTTCTCCCCAGAAGAGTCAGCGAGCTCAGACTCAGAGAGGCTGAGGGGATTGTTGAGCTCCCAGGAGAGCAGGGACATTCACTGGCAGGAGATCGAGGAGATGATCCGGAAAGATCCGGAGCTATTGGCTGTTTACAGCCAGGAGATGGGCAAGGTGCATGCCAGAAGACATCGAAAGCGGCTCCGCGAGATTGGGATCAAAGAGGGCTGGTTTGCCACCATCGAGGGGATCATAATCGCAGGTGGACCGGCTCAGGAGGAGGTGGAGAAGGCGGTGGCGGCTCTGCTTCCGCCGGAGAAGAGAAAGCTTGTTTATATATTTCATCTAAAATAATCATCATTGGCTCTGATCGAGCCTCTCTCTCATCCCCTCCAGGAGGGACCCCTGAAGCCCCAGGAGTATTCCCTGGGCTTCTTTGTCTTTTTCAGGGCCCAGGAGAACTCGGCATAGGCCTTGTTGAGTCATCTGGTGAGGGCATAACTGCCAGACAGATCCTTCACGCCTTCTTTTGAAGCATCTCTCTTATCGCCCCAATGGCCTCATCCTTTCTGAAAGGAATGGCTCCGGAATACAGGCTCTCCTCCTGCAGAGTCTTGAAAAGATCGGCGAGTATGGGCATCTCCAGGCTCAGATCATCCATCAAATCCCTTCTGTTCATGATCTGGTGAATATCCCCCTCAGCCACAATGCTCTTATTGAGAAGAAGAATCCTGTCCGCCAGCAGCGGCACCAGATTCACATCATGAGTGGCGGTGATGATCGCCGTTCCCTTTCTCTGCTGTTCCCGGATAAGGGAGACCATCTCCATCCTGGAACGGGGGTCCAGGTTGGATGTGGGCTCATCCAGGACCAACACCGGCGGCCTCATGGACAGGACGGTGGCAAAAGCGGCCCTCTTCCTCTGGCCGAAGCTGAGGCGATGAGGTACCTTTGCCGAGAGGTCGGAGAGGCCGACGCTTTGCAATGCCCATTTCACCCTCTCATCCACCTCCTCTTGAGTCAGGCCCATATTCGCCGGACCGAAGGCCACGTCCTCATCCAGACGGGGCATGAAGAGCTGATCATCCGGATCCTGAAAGACCATTCCCACCTGGCTCCGGACCCATCTCAAGCTCTCATCGCTTATCTCTCTGTCTCGAATCTTCACCTTCCCCTGACCCCTTAAAAGGCCATTCAAGTGAAGCAGCAGTGTGGACTTGCCCGCTCCATTGGGCCCGAGGAGGGCAAGGGACTGCCCCTCTGCCAGGGAGAAGCTGACTTTATCCAGGGCGCGCGTTCCGTCTGAGTAGGTATAGCTGAGGTCCTCAACCTCTACGGCCATTTCCCGGTTCATCATAATACCTGCCAATCGTGCCGATCAAATGAATATCCTTCAGATAAATTGAATAAATAGAGCCACGGCCAAGACCGAAAAGCCCTTGATCAGATCGCTGCTTTCAAGCATCATCTTCTGACTGGAGGGCAGTACTCCCTGATAGCCGCGAGAGAGCATGGCATTGAAGACATTCTCCGATCGCTCGTAGCTTCTGATGAGGAGCATTGCCACAGCCATCGCCATTATGCGGGCGGATCTGGCAGATGACCTCATCTCAAATCCCTTGGATGCAAGAGACCTTCTCATTGTCTGCAGATCCTCATTGAAGAGGAAGATGTAGCGATAGGCGAAAAGGAAGATCTGAGTGAGAGGGGCGGGCATGCCAAGGCTCTTTAAGCCATTGATGTTCACATTGAATGGTGCTGTTCCCGCAATGATCAGGGCCAACGTAGTGGCGGCAATTCCCCGAATCAAAAACAGCAGTCCGAGATCCAGACCCTGGCGGCTGATCGCCAGAGAGTGGTAGCTGAAGAGAGCCTCTCCCTTGACGGTGAAGGGGAGGATGATGACCAAGGGCAGAAGAAATATGAAAGGCCACTTCATAAATCTCAGGATGTGATGCAATGGAAGCCTTGATATCAAGACCAGCATAATTGCGATTATAAGCCCTGCCAGGGCCTGACCGATCTCTCCCACGATGACGATGGATATCGTCAGGATAAAGAGGGAGATGAGCTTGACCCGCGTCTCCCAGCGGTGCAAGGGCGAATCAATCCCCGAGTACCTCTCCGGATCGAAGCCGCTCATGCCCTCCCCTGCTCAACCTTCTCTTTTCGCTCACCATCGCTTCTGTCTCCCTTGGGTTTTTATTTTTTCTTTCTGGATATAAATATCATGGCCAATCCTGCAACTCCCAGCAGATAGCCAAGTCCAGACGCCGCTCTGAGGGGCCTTGAGATATGCTCTTGGGCCTCCTTCTGCTCCAGATCAAGGCTGAGCTCTGCCCGGTGTCCAGTGGAGTAGCTCACAAATGTGAGATCTTCCATCCTCCTGCCGGGCCGGAAGACGTAGGCTCCCCTATCGTTCGTTATCCCTTTTTCTATGGTCTCGCCGCCGCTTTTAACCTCTATCTCCGCTCCCTGAGCCGGGGTGCCGTCGTCGTAAAGGGCGGTCACCTGAACCTCATTTACCTGATAGCCCATCATCATCCTGTGGCCAGAGCAGGGATGAACTGCCAAGAGGAGAAGCAAAACCAGGGCCAATCGGGCCTTCATTCCATCACCCGCTCGTTCCTGAGAGAGCATTGTTGATAATTATGGATCCCGTCTCAGTATGTCCTCCTCCCACGACCTCATAGCTCCAGTTTCCCGTTCCTTTTCCCGGAAGGGCGACGGTAAACCTTCCAGTGGCATCGGTGACATTCTCGGCAAAAAGCTCTTTATCCTGATAGAGCTTCACCTCGGCATTGGCTGCCGGGGTGCCATCGTCATAGAAGACGAAGAGATCCACAGTTATCTGCTGGCCTACAAACATTCTATGAGCACTGGCCGCCCCCGCCAGGAGCAGGGCGGCAATAATCAGCGCAGATATCCACCTCATATCAATTTACCTCCATAGTCCTGCTATTGCTATCAGCCAGCATCTCTGGCTTGACCCTAAAGAGAAATCCTGCTGCTCCTCCCACAACTGCTGTCTCTATGAGTATCACTGGCAGGTGAGCACCTATCACCAGTAGCGATATCTCAGTGAATGCCTCGCCCAGAGCCAGTAGCTCCAAGGAGACCATCAGCACTGACATCAGGACGGCCAGCCCGCCAGCAAGGGCTCCGAAGACCACCTCCAGATGGGGAGACTCCAGCCCTCTTCTCCTTTCGAATAGCTGCCAGGCGAATAGAGCGGGAACGCCGATATTGAAGGCATTGACGCCCAGTACTGTGAGTCCTCCGTGCTGGAAGAAGACCGCCTGCAGGGTCAGGGCTACAAAGACACCGACAAAGGCCCTCCGTCCCAGCAGTATGCCCGCAAGGCCATTCATGATCAGGTGCACAGATGTCGGGCCCACAGGGAAGTGGACCAGGCTGGCCACGAACAGTGCGGCTGTGATCAATGAGATCTTGGGAATCTCCTCCATCATCATGCCCCTCATAGAGAGGATGAGCAGGATGATGGTGAAGAGGAACCCCGCGGCCAGCATGGCCGGGGGGAGGACGCCATCGGATATATGGACCATTTACCGCCTCATTCGTTCACCCAGAAGGAGAGGTAAGCAGTGGGAGCGACCTCTTCATATTCGAGCTTGTCACCTTTCTTGTAGTTCCCGGAGGGATCATCCGAAACCGCAGTCCAGCTTCCGCTCTCTGCGACTGTGGCCTCAAAGCTCAATACCCATAAACCCGGCTGGTCGGTCTGGAAGCTGATGCTGCCATCGCTGCTCTCTCCAGTGACCTCCGTATCCTGAACATGCTGGACCACCAGTACATCCTCAGGATGCCGATTGATTACAGCGCTGTAGCTGCCAGGGATAGGCTTGCCGTTCCAGAGCGCTGTGGCCTTGAACTCCTCTCCTGATTTGAGCTGATAGGGATTTGTCTTGGGCACTATCTCCAGGCCCGTCCCGCTCGACCACTCATAGCCCTCGCCCGACTGGTAGGGAATTAAAACTCGGCCGTACTTCTCCACCAGGCTCTTGCTGCCCGATGATCCAAAGCTGGCTGGATCAAAGAAGGTGGTCGTCATCTGCAGATCCAGTATATAGCAGCCCGGCTCTTTGAGAGGGAATGCTCCCTTTAGCCCGTCCTGATATGGATCAACTTCCACCTCGCTTGCGCTCCCGTCTGGCGATATCAGCCGGGCTAACGGCAAGGAATCCAGTTTTGTGTCGGCAGAGCCGCCATGGCCGTAGGCTATCCAGAAATCGGCTACTGCTTCAGAGTCGAGTCTCTGGGGAAACTCAGCATAGAGCTGATGAGCTGATGCTGATGATATCATCAGCCCCAGAAGGATTAGCAATGCAACCGCCCTCATATTACCACATCAATTGATATTCTTTGGTATTAAAAAACCTTTTCATGTTCTCATTAAATCATATTCCTCTAGAAAATGAAAAAGTGGAAGGGAGGCCCCCCTCACTTCTTCACATAGACAGACATATAGGTGCTGTACCGGGTTGTGTTGTATGGAACAGAGTCTCCAACCTTGAAGCGGCCAGCGCTCTCCATTGTCGCTGTCCAGGTTGAAGGCTCATCGATATCGTAGCTGGCGCCTACCTGCCAGAGCCCTCCCTCATTGAAGTTGACTGTAAACGACCCATCATCCCCAGTAGAACCCTTCTGGATGTTCGTCAGATTGAAATTGGGAAGGACGTTGTAGGTGGCGTTCACAGCCTGGCCATTGTATTTTGCCAGAAACTCTACACTATCTCCAACCTTTATCTCATATGGAGCCTTATTGGGATTGATATCAAAAGGCATCCCTGTATCCCAGCTCTCCTGGCTCCCATCTCCTGCATGAACTACCAACTTGCCGACGCTGTAGCCCAGCCTGGGGTTGCTGGGGCCGCTGCCATGCCAGGCAGGGTCATAAACAGATGGGGTTCGGAGCAGGGCGAAGACATAATCTCCGGGCTCAAGGTAGGCCACATCTTTGTAAGCGTAGCCCACATAGCCAAATCCGGGCAGCCAATCGCCAGTATCCATTTCGAGGTTCGACTTCTGCCCATCCGGAGCCACCAGAATGGCAGATTCAATAGCCGGTGCAGTTATGCCGGTTATATCATCGAGATGGCCATAAAGGGCATACAGCCTCTCATTATCTCCCACATTCACCTGATCCCGCGATTCCAGCCATGCATTGTGAGCGCTGGCGTTCATTGCCGCTGCCCCGATCAGGAGCAGGAATATCAAAAGGGCCTTTTTCATGTTATCACCAGTCCGTATTGTACACACCATTGTTAAATACTTTTCCATTAGTAACAATTTGTGTTAAGATTATTATTATAATACTGTTGAGAGGGGCCTGGACCGCCGATCTCAAGAGGGTTGACTGATACAAAAAAGGGTAAATCAATGTGGGGTCAGCAGGGCTCCCCTGCTTTTTTCTTCTTCATCTACCGCCATTCTCAGGCTAAGCCCTGCTAGCCCTCCTTTATGCTGAACTGGATCGTCTCTTCATGGTCATCTCCGGAGATTACAAACCGCCACTCTCCAGTGCCTGCTCCCGGCAAGGTCATGCGAAAGAATCCCTTGGAATCAGTCTGGTTCTGGGAATAGAGCACTCCGTCCCGGAAGACCTGGACTGATGCCTGAGCCGCCGGCTCGCCATCATCATAGATTGCTGAGAGCCCTACAGTCAAGCTCTGCCCCACGAACATCCTGTGCCCGCAGGCGGTCATGCTTCCGGACATCAATGTCAGAAGCAAAATCAAAAGAATGAGAGATCTCAATATGATCACCTAAAAAAAGAAAAAAGAGTAGCTGTCTTCAATTACTTCCTGACCCAGACTGAGAGGATGGTGGAGTACCTGGTGGTATTGAAGGGCACTACATCCCCGGTCTTGAAGATATTGCTGCTGGAGTCGTAGGTTGCAGTCCACTCCCCATCGCCGATAACATCATAGTAACAGTTGAGAACCCACATGCCGGTCTGGTTGAAGTTGATGACGAAGGAGTCCTTATCAGCAGTGAATCCCTTCTGCACTTTGGTCGCTGTCATCTGAGGATAAGCGGAGTAAGTTGCATTGACCTGCTGGTCATTATACTTGACGGTGAAGGTCACATTCTCCTTGTTCTTGATCTGATAGAGGGGCTTTTCAGATGATATCTCCACCGGCAGGCCAGAGCTGAAGCTGGCGGAGCTGTCGTTGCCGGCATTGATGACCGCCTCAGCGGCGCTGTAGGTCAGGCGGAGGGTTCTATTGCTGTAGGTGGGGGCGCGGGGCGCGACATAGACATAGTTGCCAGGAAGGTAAGCGACAATGGTGCTGACTGCATAGTCTCCTGTCCAGCCATATCCGGGAAGCCATTCTCCTTCCACCTTGTTTGCATTCAATGCGATCTTCTCTCCTCCAGGGGTCATGAGATATGGGGAGTCCATGATGGGAAGGGCAAAGCCCGCCGGGTCGTTGGCATGTCCGTAGAAGACATAGGCATCCTGGCTCTCGCCGACATCAACCAGATCCTTCAGCTCTACCCAGACGCCATGGGCGCTGGCATTCATCGTCGCTGCTCCGATGAGGAGCAGGAAGAGTACTAATGCATTTCGCGTATTAATCACCAAAAGAATAGTAATATTTTGTAGCATTTAAAGCTTTCTGCTTAATAAGCCGCGTCATCTATCGTCAAGACAATCAGAAACCATTTTGCGTATAGAAGATCAGGTCAATATAGCCCTAAATTGGAATCAGGAAAAACTCTCTCCGGACGGAGGATGAGACTGAATGCCGCCTGGATGGAGCTTCGAATCGCTGATAAGTATTATTATTGCTGATTGAAGTATAGTAAGCATAGTGCACTCTCATTGCTTGCTTAACCGGAAAGCCTTCCAACTTGACCGGCATGAGATCTTCATCTATCCTCAGTTTCATGGGAGAGGATCTGGGGAGAAGGTGGAGAGACCGGGGAATAATCAAGGGCTGCTGCAATACAGAGCAGTCAAAATGTGCAGAGGGGTGCCGCCTGGGCGCCCGGGAAGATCAGGATCTCGACTGCAAAGGAGATCGGCTCGGGAGAGAGGAGAGAGTATAAGAGAAGGAGGAGAGTATGAGGGAAGGAGGAGAGTATGAGGGAAGAAGAAGAGTATGAGGGAAGAAGAAGAGTATGAGGGAAGGGAGAGAGGATAATGCCATCCATGGTGATGCCGACATACCAATAGAGATGGACTTTTTGTGCATCAGGCAGTTCAACTACTGGAACTCGGCGATATCCTCTCATCGAGAAGCAATCAAATCTCTCCGTCATTGAGCTTGCTGATCAGCATTTGACCTGGCTTTGTGGTCAAAGGTTCTCTAGCAGACCATGTATCTGATCTCTCTGGGCGATTCCGTATTGCTACTATAAGCAAAAAGTTTATTAACTAATAATATCCTTACCCATGAAATAGCGACAGAACGCCATTGACCTCCTTTACCGCGTCTACCTGTCGTCGGGCTCCGGCCGCTGCCAGGTCGGACTCCTCTTCTGATTAGATCCCATCGCATCATGGTTCATCAAAGGATGGCCTGCCAGTATGGGAGGCAAAACCAAGCGAATGGGCTCTTATAATTCTCGATCATCAACGGGGATGCATCATAATAATGTATTTTCATTATTACATATTATTAATAAATGATAAAAAAGTGTTATATACTCGGAAAAGCTTATCTGAATTGGAGTGATAGCTTGCATGAATGCTAAAATAGCAGTACCAATTCTAATTCTTCTTGCCCTGTCCCTGCAGTCTGTTGGAACGGATTACATCTATCTGGGCAGCGGAGTTAGAGACCAGGTCATCAATCTCGATGCAGGAGCAAGACAGCCTGGGCAGAACTATCAATTCACCAGGTCAGGCTTCGTCACGCCCAGCCTGCCTCAGCCAATGGCCTTGAGCCCTAATATAATGATAACTCAAGCCAAGAATTTAATGAATGAGGCTGCTGCAGCCAAAGATGAGTCTGTTTCTGTTCGAGATGAGACGAGAGCCCTTTACAACGAGACAAAATCCATATTGGCAAAAACGGAGGAGAAGGAGCAAAGAGTCCAGTCCATGCTGGAAAGAGCAGAATCCAAGGCAGAAGCTTCTGCCGCAAGCGCCGCCCGAGCAGAGGGCCTCTTCAATAAGACTGACGAGGCTTACAGAAAGGCTCTGGCTCTATCCGTGGAGGTGGAAGGGGATGCAAGCCGGGTGAAGTCCATGGTTGAGAGAGCAAGAGGATGTGCCAATGCATCTGCAGAAAACGCCGCCCGGGCAGGGGCCCTCTTCAATAAGACCGATGAGGCTTACAGAAAGGCTTTGGCTCTATCCGTGGAGGTGGAAGGGGATGCAAGCCGGGTGGAGTCCATGGTTGAGAGAGCAAGAGGATATTCCAATGCATCTGCAGAAAACGCCGCCCGGGCAGGGGCCCTCTTCAATAAGACTGACGAGGCTTACAGAAAGGCTCTGGCTCTATCCGTGGAGGTGGAAGGGGATGCAAGCCGGGTGAAGTCCATGGTTGAGAGAGCAAGAGGATATTCCAATGCATCTGCAGAAAACGCCGCCCGGGCAGGTAGCCTCCTCAATAAGACCGATGAGGCTTACAGAAAGGCTCTAGCCCTATCCACGGTGATAAGAGAGAACGCAAGCCAGGTGAAGTCCATGGTGGAGGATGCACGGGATTGTGCCAATGCATCTGCAGAAAGCGCCAGCCAGTCAAGGGAAATCCAAAATAGCACTCTTCAATTGCATAACGGGAGCTTGGCCATTCTCAACCAATCCTCAGCCGTCTACAACAATATGACTCTCCTGGCAAAGGAGATACAAGCCAGTGCTGCCGCGAGGATGAGCAAGAATGCCCCTTGAGCACGATGCTATGTCATTTTATTTATGCCACTGCCCTTTGATGTGAATAAGGCTGCAAAGCGCCCTTCGGCCTCATGATAGCAGAGCCATCCAGCGCCATCCCCTTTTTTCCCGCTCCCTACCTCCTCGCCATCCGGCTGATCCTATCCCAGCCCGTCCCGCCTGTGCGGAGGGGGTGGTCGAGCACCACATCGATGAATCCGAAGATGACGGGAGCATAGACGGCATAGAAGTCGCGGGCAAAGGAGATGGCCTCCCCTCTATCCTGGAAGTGGCGGGTCTCCATCGACTCGCCTGTGCCTGCGATCTCAGTGCTCCGGATCATGCTATCCGCCACAAAGCCGGAGAATCCGCATGAGGCCTTGGGAGGCTGGACGGCATCGATATTCACCGGCACCCCGCCATAGCTCTCATAGGCATAGAGGATCAGCTCCTCTCTCGTCCCCAGGCCCTCTGCCCTTCCCTCCTCCAGTATCTCCTCATCCAGGTACTCCGGCTGGGGGAGCAGAGTGGCATCGATGACGAACGAGAATCCCTCTTCATTCCCCTCGTTCAGGTCCACAGCCTCCAATACCAGACCAAGCTTAACCGGCTTTCCATGGCCGAAGCTGCACTGCCAGCGATCGCTCTCCACATAGATCTGGCTCTCTGATAGCTGCAAGATGTTAAGCATCGGATGAAATATAATTACTCAAACATTTATAGACTTTTCTATTAGCGCAAGATTAATGAAATATATCCACCACGTCAAATGCCGTAGAAGATTACAGTAGAGACAGGAAGATCAAATAAACCATGGAGAGGAGGATGGAAAGAATGGAGATTTGTAATACCAGGCGGGTCGAACACCATCACAGTCTATGCAGATTGTGCTGGCTCATTCTCATCCTGACAGCGCTTTCCGGTCTGTGCATCCCGACCTGCGCAGGCGATGATGCCGATCACTGGATCAAAGAGGGCTACAAACTCAAGTGGAAGGGACTATTTGATCAGGCAATTGAGAGCTTTGAGAGGGCTCTGGAGATCTACAACCAGGAGATCGCCGTCAATCCGGGAGACTTCAATGCCACAGGCAATAAGAGCCTCCTCCTTGCCAAACTGAACAGGACCGATGAGGCCATTCAGACCCTGAACAGAGCGGTGGAGGCTGATCCAGAGAATCCCGCCGCCTGGAAGATGAAGGGATTCGCCCTCATCTCCATTGCAAAGATCAGGGAAAGGGAGGTTGAGGAGACAGAATTTGAAGATGCCGGTCAGGATAGCATATACAACCAATCCCAACAGGCATTCGATAGAGCCCTGGGCCTCGACCCGGATGACGCCTAGGCCTGGCGGGGGCTGGCCCTTACCAATCTCGCCTCGGGCGAGGAGGATGATGCCAGGACCGCGCTCGATAGGTCAATCCAGATCGATCCCGGATCTGCTCAGGCCTGGCTGGATAAGGGGCATCCTCATGCTGGAGATGGGAAGAGCGAAGGAAGCGATCAACGCTCTGGACAGGGCTCTGGCCATGCAGCCAGACAATCTCGATGCCCTGACCACCAAGGCAGAGGCGCTCACCATCCTGGGCAGATACGATGTGGCCAGCCTGGCCTTCGACCAGGCGATGGATATGAATTCCAGAAGGTATGAGACAGGAGATTCTTACGTTGATTGGCGCCTATATATGGCTCTTAATTATTTTTTATACCTTGTGCGGGTATGCTAGTACATTCTTTGCGGCTCCGCAAGCTTTCGGGCCGCGAACCTCGCATCCCATCTACAGCCAACCCCAATTCAAGATAAACCAACAGCATTCAGGCTGTCCCCTGACTTGGATTTCTCCTTTTGAATCGAGATTTATCAGCCTGAATTCAAATGACTTTTCAACCTCATGGCCGTACTCCTCATAGGTCAATTTAGTGGCTATAACCGTTATCGCAGCAGCTTGATCTCTAACCGCCTCGAATTCAAAGGCCTTCAAAACTCTCTTTGAATAGGCCAGATTCAAATCACGAGGATTTGCGGAGTCTTTGGAACATATTGATGCAAGAGCTCTCTTGGCCATGAATCCGTAATTTCTATCCTGCCAGTATCCGAGAAACTCTGCCAGCAGCTTTTCAGGAGATCCTTCCTCGTAATTCTCGGGTTTTCCCGAAACTGGGATATCTCGGCCTGGTTTGATATCTCGCGGCTTCCATTTCTGTAAGAGTTGTTGATCTTCCTGATTCTTTTGAATCTGATGAACCAGATCTGCAATATTTAGCGGTTTTTCAGCAGATGGTTGCTCAAAGGTCCCCTTTTCCACCTTAATGGCCCAATCACGAAGTGAGAAAAGAGCCGCCCATGTCTTGGTTGCTACGATCTTATTGTCATAGCCTAAATCCATACCATGCATTATTCCATGCCGATAGGGAATATCTATTTGCTGTGTTGTGGTCTTATTTCGGCCTTTCATCATTAAAGGAACCAATCGTCCCAGGCCATTGCTGTGAGCGCTGACGGAATTCCAGGCCTCAAGATTAACACCCTCTGCAGAGAGGCCTTTTTTCTTCCCATTGGCTTTTAAATAAAGCTCGTTTACCATGCCATCCATAAGCGCAAGCAATACAGGCACACAGGCATGATAGCGTCCTTCACGATAATCAGTTAATGCTTTTTGGGCCAACGTCATCCTGGGACGAAATTCTTCAATATCTTTCATTCTGCGCAGCTTATGCTGAACGGTTTCTGGATTGTAGTATTCTACAAGGTGAGCCTCTGCTCCTTCAACGTCTCCTGAATCCGCCTTCTCTAAAGCGGTCTTTGCAACATTCAGGTTCATCCCCTCATAGATAATCCAGCCATGAGCCACTAAATGATCGTTGAATCGATCGGGAAGTGTTGTGATTTCTTCGATTGATTCCTTTATCCTTTCTGCATCCTTAAATGCATTGTCAAATTGGTCTACATCAATGCCAATCAGCTTTATTAGCCCACGGAGCACAGGCATAGCGTTTTTTAGAGCTACCAAGTCTTTTGCATCAGATTGAGCCTTTTTGAAGGATGGAATGTCCTGGATTCTCTGTTCTTTTGCCATTTCAAAGCCCGCCTTTCTCAAGTGAAGAGATTACCCGCTCTGATCTAACCAGAACGTCCATGACTACGGCATTCAGAGACTTCATGTTGCTCATGCGGCTATCATAATCAGCACTTACTCGATCTGCTCTCATTCTTCTAAGTTCAGAGCCGATCTTGGCTCTCTTGTTGTTCTTTTTGCTGCCATGCGTCTTGCCGCTAAAATAATTGGCGACATACTGGTGAATTGGCTCATCATCTGGAAGCGGCTTATGATCTACATGAGAGATGAAGTTGCATGCTGTGCAAAACGCAGCATAATAAGCCCTGCTGATCGATGTTCGCAGCTTTGCCTCATCATCAGAGCTTTTCCCCAGCTCTTCAGCTAAAGCCAGGTAAGAGCTCCAGTTGAACTCTCTCTGCCGGGATGCTATCTGTATTCCACCTTAATACAGATATCCACAGGCGAATTGCTCGAAGCCCCAAGCCACCAGCTATCATCAAAGGCGTCCAGCTTTTTGATGGCATCGATTGGCGGAAGTCTGGTGGATATGGAGATCAAAAGCTCCTTTTCCATCGGTGAGTCTGGATCTCGTAGGACCTCCAGGAAGATCTCGTCCTGAGGGAAATGCTCTCGAATTCTCTCATGCGCTTCCGAGACCAGAGCGATAGCTGAAGGCTCCTTTTTTAAGAAGTCGTATACATCATTTGGCCTTCTAAGAGTGTAAGCCTCAGCTGCTGCCCTCAGATTCTCATTCAGACTATTTATTCCGGTGAAGTTAGGTTCGAGCTTTTGCATGAAGCATCTCCAGCTAATTCATCCTGGTCGATGATATTTATCTCTTTGGTTGGAGGATATGGAACTGCCTATCACTTCCGTTTAAAGAGAGAAGAGATGTGAATTTGGCAAATAAAGATCGATCCCGAATCAGCTCAGGCCTGGCTGGACAGGGCGTCCTCTTGCTGGAGATGGGAAGGACAGAGGAGGCGATCGGCGCTCTGGACAGAGTGCTTTCGATACAACCTCGATGCCCTGGCCAGCAATTATTTAATTATACCCCTCTCCGAAAATCTATTTTATCTTAGGGCTTCATTCGAGCTGAATTCAAATTTAACTTACAAATTTAGA
>MTKW01005378.1_pt2 | contig 84938 bp, 81 predicted proteins | sample 1042761 | NCBI WGS metagenome assembly MTKW01 (sample SAMN06205366, study PRJNA360243) | anaerobic digester metagenome | biome: Wastewater treatment plant; feature: Anaerobic digester sludge; material: sludge; isolation source: anaerobic digester fed with sludge from wastewater treatment plant ... | reverse complement strand
AGGGGGTATTCGACCTTAAGGGGAGGGAAAACATATTCAGGTTGAAATAAAACTGGTTATATATTATAATTAATGTATAGACAGTACACTCAGCTGATAAGGTTTACCATGTCAAGAGCAAGGAGTCATAGGAATGAAAGACTATAAAACTCAAATAGAAGAATCGAAAGAAAGATGCCGTAAGCTTGGATTGAAAAGAGAACAGGTGTACAGCAAAAAAATAGTAAGTGATGCTAATTTACAAAAAATATTGGTCAAAAACAGAAATATGATCATGACTGCCCTGCCATACATTGAAGAGATAATGAAATTTACCAAGGGCAGCGATTTCTTCATTTTTCTGACCGACAGCGAAGGATGTATTTTAAATGCCTTGGGGGACGAAAAAATACTCTCCGAAGCCTTCAGTCTGAAGATGATTCCGGGAGCCTATATGAATGAAGAAAATGTGGGTACCAATGCCATGTCTTTTGTTATTAAAACGGGAGTTCCCGTCCAGTTGACAGGAGAAGACCATTACATAGAAGCTTACAATAGATGGACTTGCTCTGCAGCCCCGATACGAGACAATAAGGGCAACCTTATAGGAGTCTTGGATTTAACGGGTTATACCAAGAATGTCCACCCCCATACCTTGGGAATTGTAGTTGCTGCTGCCAAGGGAATTGAGGAGATGATAAAGAGTAAAAATCAAAATGAAAAGAAGGCTGCCAAAAGGTTTCTTGATATTATTAACGAAGGCATAATAATTACGGATGAAGACGGGAATATCAAAATGTATAATGATAAGGCGGCAGAAATGTTCGGCAAGGACAACAAGCTGAAAACAGATAACATCAACCGGATAATAAGTGATTGGCATCAAATTAAAAGCAGGTTGAATATCCACAAAAATTTCGAAAAAAATATAAGCATCACTTCTAACAGGGGTAAGTACTTATTCAATTTAGAGGTGAAAAAGGTTTACCATGAAGCTGATGACAGCTTTGAAATAGTTCATATGCTGAAAGAAATTGACAGCTCTTACGGCAAGGTTATAAATAACTACGGATATAGTTTTGACAGCATAATAGGCGAGGATGACAGTTTTGTTAAAATAGTAGAGTATGCTAAAAAAATTGCAGACAGCAATTCCACCATTCTCATTATGGGTGAAAGCGGCACTGGCAAGGAATTATTCGCCCAATCTATCCATAATTACAGCAGCAGAAGCAACTATCCCATGATTGCAATAAATTGCGGAGCTATACCCGCCCAACTCATCGAATCCGAATTATTCGGCTACGAGGGCGGGGCCTTTACGGGAGCCAAGAAAGGCGGAAACCCCGGAAAATTTGAATTAGCCGACGGGGGAACGATTCTGCTTGACGAAATAGGGGAAATGCCCCTTGACATGCAGGTAAAGCTCCTCAGGGTTTTGGAAGAAGGATTTATCACAAGGCTTGGAGGAAAAAGGGCAATACCTGTTGATGTGCGGATAATAGCATCCACCAACAAGGATTTGGAGAAGGAAGTGGAAATGGGCAGGTTCAGAAAGGACCTCTACTACAGATTGAACGTCCTCCCCTTATATGTGCCTCCTCTGAGAGATAGGAAGGGAGATATAAGGATATTAACTGATTATTTCATGAAAAAGATTTCTATGGATTTAAAAAAAGACGTGGTAAATATCACCGAAGAAGACTTTGAATTAATGGAAAGGTATAATTGGCCCGGCAATGTAAGGGAACTGCAGAATGTAATTGAATTGATGATTAATACTGAAATATTCCCCGTAAGATACTTTGCTGCAAGAATGCAATATATGAGCAAGAGTGGGGGAGTAGAAAAATTAGACATGGAGTCGGTGGAAAGAGAACACCTGATAAGGGTTATAAGAAGGTGCAACGGAAATATAACCCAATCTGCAGACCTGCTGGGTATTAGAAGAAATACCTTGTACAATAAAATCAAAAAATACAATATAAACATTTAATAAAGAAAACTGTTCGATAAACAGACAACATAAAAGGGGATTTGGTCAAAAATCGAACAGTTCTTATTTTTCAGGGTTGAAATTTCAACATTAAAAATTAGGCATGGTAATTGCATTACACTTATTGATATGTAATACAATAATGTAAGGAGGTTAACATGCTTAAAAGAACACTGTTTATCAATGGAATGGAAACAAAAGCCGTTGTTGACCCGGAATCGAAATTGTCGGAGTTCTTAAGAGAACAAATGCATTTGACAGGCACCAAGGTAGGGTGTAACAAAGGCGAGTGCGGAGCCTGTTCCGTTATTTTGGACGGCAAGGTTGTAAGGGCTTGTATCACCAGGATGAAAAACGTAAAAGAAGATGCAGAAATAATTACCATTGAAGGTGTAGGTTCAAGGGATAATCTTCACCCCCTCCAGCTGGCATGGATGGTACACGGGGGAGCCCAGTGCGGTTTTTGTACTCCCGGCTTCATAGTATCGGCAGTTGCTTTGTTGGAGGAAAACATTAACCCTACGAGAGAAGAAGTGAGAGGTTGGTTCCAGAATCATAGAAACCTGTGCAGGTGTACCGGTTACAAGCCCTTGGTAGATGCAGTGATGGATGCTGCAAGAGTGATGAGGGGCGAAATTAAGGCAGAAGATTTGTGGTACAAACTGCCTCAAGGAGCCATGATGATGGGAACCGAATACATCAGGCCGTCAGCTCTGGCAAAGGTTACCGGCACCTGGGATTTTGGCGCCGATTTGGGACTTAAGCTTCCTAAGGGGACCCTGCATGCTAAATTAGTTCAGGCAGAGGTATCTCATGCAAACATCCTGTCCATAGATACTTCTGAAGCCGAAAAAGTACCCGGCGTTTACAGGGTATTGACCTACAAGGATGTACCGGGAACCAACAGGATAAATGGCTTGGCCTTCCCTCAAAACAAGGGTGACGGAAAGGAAAGGCCTATACTTTGCGACAAAAAAGTATTCCAATACGGAGATGTTTTGGCAATAGTTCTGTCCGAAAATCCTAAGATTGCGGAAGAAGCCGTTAAAAAGGTTAAAGTTGAGTTGGAGGTGCTGCCGGCTTACATGAGCGCACCGGAAGCAATGGCCGAGGATGCCATTGAAATACATCCCGGAACTCCCAACGTTTATTTCGAATGCGGGGTAATTAAGGGAGAGGATACTAAGCCCATATTTGAAAAGGCTAAATATACGGTTGAAGATGATTTCTATGTAGGCAGACAACCCCATATGCCTCTTGAAAATGATGTGGGATTTGCCTACATGGACGAAGAAGGTAAACTAATCGTTCATTCAAAGAGTGTTGCTATACATTTCCATCATTTGATGACTGCAGAAGGCATCGGAATAGATCCTGACAAATATGTTATAGTTCAAAACAATGCAGGCGCCACCTTCGGTTATAAATTCAGCCCTACCATAGAAGGACTATTAGGAGTAGCCGCCTTGGTGACAAAGAAACCCGTATACTTAGAATTTACCCAGGAACAACATTTTGCCTATACCGGCAAGAGGTCTCCATTCTTTATGAATGTAAAATTTGCTGCGGATGAAGACGGCATGCTTCAGGCAATGGAAGGTGATTTCTTCGTTGACCACGGTCCTTATTGTGAATTTGGCGACTTACTGACAATAAGAGGCACTCAGTTCATGGGTGCAGGCTATAATATTCCCAATATCAGAAACAAGGGGCGTACTGTTGCAACCAACCATGCATGGGGCTCTGCATTTAGAGGATACGGCTCACCCCAAAGCTTATTCTCATCTGAAGTATTGATTGACAAATTAGCTGCTGAAATGGGAGTTGACCCCTTTGAATTAAGATATAAAAATGTATATCGACCCGGAGGGACAACGCCTCAAGGGTGTCCGCCGGAAGTATATTGTCTGCCTGATGCCTTAGATAAGCTAAGACCTTATTACAAAGAAGCAAAGGCAAATGCTGAAGCAAAGAATAAATTAAATGACGGCTATAAATACGGTGCCGGTGTATCCTTGTTGATTTATGGCGCAGGCTTGGGCGGAGTTGATACTTCCGAAGCATGGGCTGAAATAACACCTAAGGGAGTAACTGTTGGCAACTCATGGGAAGACCACGGTCAAGGAGCAGATATGGGTACCCTCTACCACGCATATGATGCTTTGATGCCTTTAGGATTGGAGCCTGAACAAATCCGCTTGGTTATGAATGATATGGAAAAGACTCCAAATTCAGGACCTGCAGGAGGAAGCCGTTCAACCGTTACTACAGGAAATGCAACAAGGGTTGCGTGTGAAAACCTTGTTAAAGCCCTTAGAAAACCTGACGGAACCTATATGACCTATGATGAAGTTATAGAAAAAGGCCTTCCGACCAGGTACGAAGGCAAATGGTCTGTACCTGGAACCGACCAGGATGTTGTTACAGGTCAAGGCAATCCATTTGCCAACTATATGTATGGGGTTCTCCTGGCAGAAGTTAAGGTCAACATGACTACCGGAAAGGCAACGGTAGAGCAATTAACCATAGTAGCCGATGTTGGTAAGGTTGGAAACAAGCTGCTGACAGACGGACAAATCTACGGCGGCCTGGCACAGGGAATAGGTTTGGCCCTTACAGAGGATTATGAAGATATCAAGTATCATACAACATTTACAAAAGCCGGAATGCCCCAGATAAAGGATGTACCGGATAATATCAGGATAATCTATCAGGAAACTGAAAGACCTGACGGCTCAAGAGGCTCATCAGGTGTTGGTGAAATGCCTTTATCCGCACCCCATGCTGCAATAGTAAATGCCATCTATGACGCCTGCGGTGTGAGAATAACCAAATTACCGGCATTACCGGAAAAAATATTGGCAGGATTGAAAAACAAATAAATCTTTAAATGACTTAGAAAAGGATTGGAATGAGTTTTTCATTTCAATCCTTTTTAAAACAGGAGGTGGGATAATAAATGGATCTTGATAAATTGTTGGAAACAGGTGACAAATGCATAAACGAAGCACCTCCCGCTTGTACCGCCTGGTGTCCTCTTCATGTGGAGGTAAAGGCCTTTGTCGAAGAAATTGAAAGAGGGAGCTTCGACAAGGCATACAAGCTGATGGAAAAAAGAATACCTATTGCAAGGATAATAGGTATGATCTGTGACCACCCTTGTGAAGATGTATGTGTAAGGGGTAAAAAGGGCGGGAATATTTTAATCGGAGAACTTGAAAAAGCAGCCGTAAAATACGGTTACTCAAAACCTAAGAAGGGATACCCCCTGCCCTCTTCAAATAAAACAATTGCTGTGATAGGAAGCGGACTGACAGGGCTTACCGCTTCTTACGACCTTGTTAAAAAAGGACATAAGATAGATATTTATGAAATGGGCTCTAAGGCAGGAGGAAGGTTGTGGGAATTTGAAGAATACCTTACCGCCGATGTAATAAATGAAGAGCTGAGCTTTTTAGAGGATAACAATATTTCTCTCATCTTGGATACTTTTGTGGATGAAGAAAAACTAAATACAATAATAGGCAGATATGATGCCGTATTTATAGCTGCCCAAAATCTAATAGACCCTTTCCAAATTGATTCGGAGACCTTTCAGGCGGGAGACAGCAAGGTGTTTGCAGGTAAAATAGACGGTAAATATGAGAATTCAATAGTTTTTTCCGTAAGCGCAGGCAGGAGGGCGGCAATATCCATCGACAGGTTTATTAAAGGTACTTCCATGGGAGCCGGGAGAGACAATGAAGGAAGCTATGAAACAGTATTAAAATATAAGACTGATGATGAAGAAACAATAGAGACAACAAAAAAGACAGGAGATGTATTCACAAAAGAAGAAGCTGTAAATGAAGCCAAGAGGTGCTTTAAATGCCAATGCAGGGATTGCATAAGGCCCTGCGTCCATTTACAGAGATTTGACATAGCTCCCAAATCCTATATAAGAAACATAAACCATAACGAAAGAATAATCAAAGGTTCTCATTATGCCAATAAAATGATCCTATCCTGCACCCTATGCGGTCTTTGCGGCAAAATGTGCGATTACAGGGTAGATATGAAGGATGTTATTTATGAAACCAGAGAAAGCATGGTTGAAAGAAATAAGATGCCTCAATCAGCCCATGATTTCGCATTAAAGGATATGAAATTCAGCAATGGTGAGAAATTCTTTGCATATAGAAAGGAACCGAATAAGGATAAGATAAAATATGTATTCTATCCGGGTTGCCAGCTGCCCGGGTCTAATCCCCTTTATATCGAAAAAATATACAGGTATTTGACGGCCAACATAGACTCAGGGGTGGGTTTAATGCTGGGCTGCTGCGGGGCACCTGCGGATTTGGGGGGACAAAAAGGCTTGATGGAGGAAAATGTCTCATTGATTAAAAAGGCATGGACAGACCTGGGCAAACCGACCTTCATATTGGCATGCTCAAGCTGCATGCAAAATTTCAATAAATATATGGAGGACATAGATTTTGTTTCCATTTGGGAACTTATGGAGAATTTGGAACTGCCGAAAGCTTCCGGACAAGAAAGGTTAAGGCTTAATATTCACGACCCTTGCACATCAAGGGAAACAAAAATGCAGGATTCCGTAAGAAATATTCTTTCTAAGCTCAACCATGATGTCAGTGAACTGAAGTACTCCAAAGAATTAACAAAATGCTGCGGCTACGGAGGCTTGGTATATTTTGCAAACAGGGACCAGGCCCAAGACTTCATCAACGACAGGATTGAGGAAAGCAAGGATGACCTCCTGGTATACTGCGCCATGTGCAAGGATTTATTTACAAGCAGGGGGAAGCGGACCTATCACATGCTTGATTTATTGTTTTCTGATGATTTAAAAAGCGCAGGTCTCAAAAAAATGCCCAGCCTTTCGGAAAGGCAGCATAACAGGATGTATGTAAAGAATTCCATGTTAAAAAATATTTGGGGGGAAGAAAGCTTGTACGAAGATGAAAAATACAATATTATTATAAGTGATGAAGCAAAAGCCAAAATGGAAGAAATGTATATAGTCTACTGGGATATAAAGAAATGCGTTGAAAATTCAATAGAGCATAAAGAAAGATTTTTCGACCCTTCCAAAAAATCTTACTTGACCAGGTTGAGAATAGACAATGTAACCTATTGGGTACAATACCAATTAAAGGGAGAGGACATAGTTGTAACCAATGTTTACAGCCATAGAATGGAAGTTGTGGAGGCAAAAAATGAAAATTACTGATGATACCGGTACTCCGTGGATATGCGACAAATGCAGCGAGAAATTGGTTCTTGAAAAAACCAATGTCCTTTATTTGGATGCAGACTTTGAAGTTGAGCTTTGGAAATGTCCAAAATGCAAAATGGTACTGATTGAGGAAGAATTGGCAAGGGGCAAAATTTCAGAGGTAGAAAAGGCCTTGGAGGATAAGTAATTGCAAAATAGAAATTTGTACGAATGCTCCCTTATGCAGGATGCCCTGGGTAAAACACTGAGGCCCGGCGGATTTGAAATTACTAAGAAGGCTGTAGACTTTTGTAAATTTAAAGCCGGGGATATTATATTAGACTTGGGATGCGGCAAGGGGGCAACAATCAAATATTTGCGCGATAATTACAATATAAGGGCCAAGGGCTTGGACATATCCGAAACTCTTGTAAAGGAAGCCAAAAGGGTTAATAAGGATGCTGAAATTATAATTTCCTCAGGAGATAAGATACCCTTCGAAAAAGAATCTTTTAATGGGGTATTTGCAGAATGCACCCTGTCATTGATGAATGATTTGGGAAAAACCATAGAAGAGGTCTGGAGGGTTACGAAGCCCGGGGGCCGGTTGGTTATATCCGACATATATGCAAACAAGCCCGAATATTTGGATGAGCTTAAGAGATACTCGGTCAACACTTGCTTAAAGGCTCCTCATGATTTGAATAAATTGAAGGAGTTGCTGAAAGACAAGGGTTTTGATATACTTTTTGAAGAAAAAGAAGATGAATATTTCAAACAATTAATCATTAAAATAATATTTCAGTACGGGTCCATGGAAAACTTCTGGAATGCAAGCCGGGCATGCAGGTCCCTGGATGGGCAAAAATTTCAGAACATCCTGAAAAAAGCCAAATTGGGATATTTTTTGATGATTGCAGGCAAGGGGGTTTAAGATGGCAAGTGATACAGCTTTTAAAGTTTTTAGGTTATCGGCTTTAGGGTATTGCTGCACACAGATTATGCTAAAAATGGCATTAGAAGAAGAAGGCATCGAAAATGACGATATGATAAGAGCCGTCAACGGTTTATGCAACGGAATCGGAGGGAAGCAAAGAACCTGCGGCGTCCTTATAGGAGGAGTGATGATATTAGGCCTTTATGCCGGTAAAGGCAAAGACCGGGAATACTATAAGGAAAACTACGGAGACATGGTCCATGAATTTACCGACTGGTTCGAAGAAGAATTTGACAGCGTTGACTGCATAGATATTATCGGAGTAAAAAAATTTGATGACGGGGAAACCAGCTACATGCTTAAATGCGGGGATATAATAATTAAAAGCTATGACAAGGTAATTGAAATATTGACGGAAAACGGCTATACCTTCGGCGTGAGAGATGATGTATGAAATCACCTTTGGAAAACCTGGTTATACTCGAAACCGGGGCAGGCGACAGGGCTGCCCTGGGGGATTACCAATTGAAGAAATTAGAGGAAACCATTGATTATGCAGTAGAAAACAGCAAGTTTTACAAGAAAAGATTAAAAGGAGCATACAGGGGCAGGCTGAATACTTTTAATGACTTTGCCTCCCTGCCCTTTACCTTCCCCATAGAGTTGGCACAAAGGCCCTATGATTTTTTGTGTACCTCTCCAAAATATGTTTCAAGAATTGTAACCCTTAAAACCTCGGGAACCACCTCAGCAGACGGTAAAAGATTATTTTTTACCGATAATGATTTAAACCTGACCGTGAATTTTTTTGAGGAAGGATTTAAAGCCATGCTTAGCCAGGGGGACAGGGTAATGATTATGATGCCGGGAGAGACCTATGGCAGCCTTGGTGATATTATTAAGAAAAGCTTGGACAGGTTGAAGATAGAAAGCAGTATATACGGGGTATTGAAGGACTGTGACCATGCAGGGGCCTTCATCGGGGATAAGAAGATTAATTCCATTGTGGCCCTGCCCGTCCAGGCCAGGTTTTTAAGCAGGAAAAAGAAGGACCTTTTTAAGAAACATATTAAAAAGATAATGCTCAGTGCGGATTATGTCCCTGAAACAGTTATAAAAGACTTCAGTGTGAACTGTGATGCTAAGGTGTTTACCCATTACGGTCTTACGGAAACAGGATACGGTTGCGCGGTGGAATGCAGCCATTTAAACGGTTATCACATCAGGGAAAATGATGTTTATTTGGAAATCCTAGACCCGGTTACGGGTCAGGTATCGGAAGACGGTAAGTGGGGGGAAATAGTCATAACTACCTTTAACAGGGAAGCCATGCCCCTAATAAGATACAGGACGGGCGACTACGGAGCATATAAAGTAAATAAATGTAAATGCGGTACATTTTTGAAGACCCTGGAAAGGTCTAAAGGAAGAATAAATAACACTATGCTGATTAAAAACCGACAAGTTCACATGAGCGAGTTTGACGAATTTTTTTTCCAATATGATGACCTTTTGGACTATTCGATAAAATTTGGGGATAGGGCAGTCAATATTAAGTTATTCCTTTTTGAAGACCGCCTTGATACAAGAGAGATGATAAAAGAAGCATTTGAAAACAAATTCAAGGTGAAAGCTTTTGTTGAATCCGAAAAAAATGAAAATACCCCCCTGTTGCCAAATACAATGATAAAGAGAACATTAACTTAATCGGAGATATATATGCAGAATAAAAAATGTTTTATTTCATGGTCCGGAGGCAAGGATTCCTGCCTTGCCTTATTTAAAGCAAAAGAAATGGGATATGAACCCCTAAAGCTCTTAACCATGTTTGGTACTGAGGAAATCAGTTCCTCCCACAGGTTAAGTGAAAAAATCATTAAGGCTCAGGCAGAATCCCTTGGTCTTGATTATACTATCGGAAAGGCAGCCTTCGATGATTATGAGAAGGTCTTTGTATCTATTCTGAAGGATTTTAAAGACCTGGGCATAAATTGCGGAATATTCGGAGATATAGACTTAGACGAGCACAGGCAGTGGGAAGAAAGAGTCTGCAGGTCAGCATCAATGGAAGCCGTCCTCCCTCTTTGGAAAAGAAACAGAAAAGACCTGGTTAAGGAATTCATTTCACTTGGATTTAAAGCTAAGATTGTTGTAGTCAATACACAAATGCTGGATTCAAAGTTTTTGGGCCGGGACTTAAGCTTTTCCTTGATAGAAGAAATTGAAACATCAGGAGCCGACCCCTGCGGCGAGAACGGAGAATACCATACCTTAGTATATGACGGCCCCTTATTTAAAAAACCCCTGAAGGTAAGGTTCAATCCTGAAATAATTCCGGTCGGGGAAAAGTGGGCTCAAATTACAATCCTCTAATTATAAGGTTTTAGCTAACCCTGTCATTGCTATAAATAACCCCCCAGGGTGTCATTGCAATAAATAACCCCCAGGGTGTCATTGCTATGAATAACTCAGAAACTGTCATTTTGAGAGCTTTAGCTCGAAGAATNNGATATATATAGAAGTAAATCAATATAAACAACTCATCTGTGCAAAACATTAAACAGCAATTCTCAAGTATCAAAACATCACAGTGTTTTTTCTCAATCTGCTATTATTTTCTCATCATGACACAATTACAGGCATGCAAGTTTTATCGTTTAACTGTCCTACAATTCATGTATGACAAAGACCTGTTTATCTAAAAAGCTTGTCATAAAAATTCTTATATAAAATATTATTTATATTAAAGGGGTGGTGCATTGGAAAGATTTATTGTTGAAATCGGCATGGGAGCTGACTTCCATGGCCAGGATGTGACGAAAGCAGCGGTAAAAGCGGCAAAGGATGCCATATCTAAAAGCTGCCTTGTAGGTCTTAATGAAGTTTGTGGTTTTACTCAAGACGACATCGATGAAAACGTTATAATCGATGTCACGATCGGGACAACTCGTCCTGAAGAAGTCAGGACGGAAGAGGTTGTTAAGTGCTTTCCTGTTGGAAAGGTAAATGTTAAGTCTGTTTACGGGGGGTTAAAAACCGAAGGACTTTATTTTACTAAATTCGGAGATAAGGATGATTCAATTGAAGTTGCTGTTGCCAGTGTATCCGTAAAAATTAAAAAATGATGGGAGGTAGTATTTTGAAAATCACTAACGAGCAATTGAAAGAAATGTATTTGACCATGCTAAAGATTCGAAAATTTGAAAAAAGCGCGTCAGAATTGTTTGCCGAAGGAAAAATTCCGGGCTTTGTCCACCTCTATATAGGGGAAGAAGCTGTTGCAACAGGCGCTTGCGCAAATTTAAGGGAAGATGACTACATAACCAGCACCCACAGAGGCCACGGACACATAATCGCCAAGGGCGGAGAATTAAAATACATGATGGCTGAACTTTTCGGAAGGGAAGACGGATATTGCAAAGGCAAAGGCGGCTCAATGCATATAGCGGATGCAACCAAGGGCATTTTGGGAGCAAACGGTATAGTTGGGGCAGGTCATAATATTGCAGTAGGTTCGGGCTTGGCTATTCAACACAAGAAGACAGACCAGGTCTGCGTATGCTTTTTCGGTGATGCGTCCACCAACCAGAGTACTTTCCATGAAGCTTTGAATTTAGCAAGTATTTGGAAACTCCCTGTAATATTTGTGTGTGAGAATAACGGGTACGGAATTTCGGTAAGCCAAAAAAGACACCAGGCCATTACTGATGTTTCCGTGAGGGCGTCCGCCTACAACATGCCCGGTATTACGGTAGACGGAAATGATTTGTTTGCGGTATACGAGGCTGTGAATGAAGCAGTTTCAAGGGCAAGAAAAGGACAAGGACCCACCCTTATTGAGTGCAAAACATACAGGTGGAGAGGCCATTTTGAAGGAGACCCGGTTGTGTACAGGCCGGAAGGAGAATTGGATGCATGGATTAAGAAAGACCCGATTCCCAGGGTAGAAAAATACCTGTTAGAGAGCGATGTGATGACGGAAGAGGAAATGAAGAAAATAAATGACGATGTGGACAAGATGGTTGAAGAGGCAATAGAGTTTGCCGAACAGAGCCCCTTCCCATCATTGGAATCAGCTTTAAAGGATGTGTATTCTGATATAGTTGAGGAGGGAAGAGTAAGATGAAAAAGATGACATATGCCGAAGGAATAAGGGAAGCAATGCGCTTTAAGATGCGAGAAGATCCCAATGTTATACTGTTTGGAGAAGATGTGGGTAAATTCGGAGGATGCTTCGGAGTCAGTGCCGGCTTGTGGGAAGAGTTCGGGGATGACAGAATTCGGGACACCCCCATATCGGAAGGCGTAATAGTTGGCGCTGCCGTCGGCTCAGCCGCATGCGGAATAAAACCCATCGCCGAAATAATGTTCATAGATTTTATCACGGTTGGTATGGACCAATTGGTTAACCAGGCAGCTAAAATGAGGTACATGTTCGGCGGAGAAATAAACCTACCCATGGTTGTCAGAGTTCCGGCCGGAGCAGGTATTGGTGCTGCCGCCCAGCACTCCCAGTCCCTGGAGGCATGGCTTACCCATGTTCCGGGCCTTAAGGTTGTTTATCCGTCAAATGCCCGGGACGCATACGGCTTACTTCTATCATCCATTGACGACCAAAACCCTGTGGTATTTATTGAAAATAAAGTACTCTATGCAATGCAAAACGATGTTGATGAAAATGAATTAAAGCCCATACCCTTAGGGAAGGCAAGAATTGCCAAAGAAGGCACCGATGTTACAATAATCACTTACGGCAAACAGGTTTATGATGCCTTGGAGGCAGCCGAAAACCTGGCCAAGGATGAAATAAATGCTGAAGTTATTGATTTAAGGACCCTATACCCTCTTGACAAAGAAACTATATTCAATTCGGTGGAAAAAACCCATAAGGTTGTTTTGGTAAGCGAAGAGTGTAAGAGAGGGGCTTATACGGGAGAAATTGCGGCAATGATAGCAGAAGAACGCTTCTATGAATGTGATGCTCCCATCATGAGGGTGGGTGCCTTAAATACACCCATACCTTTTGCCACCGACCTTGAGTCTTATGTGGTACCAAATGCAAGGGATATTGAATTGGCTGTAAAATCATTGTTTTAAACATTAAGGATAAGGCCGGGGCTGTTGCACTATGCGGCAGCCCCTGCTGTTAGGAGGTTTATATGGCTTCAATAGGAATAATCGCGAATCCTGCTTCCGGTAAGGATATCAGAAGGCTGGTATCTCATGCCACGGTTATCGACAACAATGAAAAAATCAACATAGTGGAAAGAATTGTACTTGGAGCCCAGGCTTTAGGAGTTGAAAAGGTTTTTGTAATGCCCGACTCATACAATATGGGATACAGGGTTGAAGATAAGCTAAACAGTTGTAATGAGCTTAGATGCGAAATAAATGTAGTTAATATGATGCGGTTTGACGGGATGGAGGACACTGTCAAGGCTGCGGCTTATATGGAAAAAAACGATGATATCAAGTGCGTAATCATATTAGGGGGAGACGGCACCAACAGGGCAGCAGCAAAAAGTTTAAAAGACACTCCCATAATAACTATTTCCACCGGAACCAACAACGTATATCCAACCATGCTTGAAGGAACCGTTGCCGGCATGGCGGCGGCGGCAGTTGCTTCCGGTCGTTTTGATGACAGAAAGTATGTAACTAAGGACAAGAGAATTGAAATATACAAGGATGGAGACCTAATTGACATCGCCCTCATAGATGCCGTAATATCAAAGGATGTCTTTATAGGCTCAAAGGCAATATGGAATATGGATACAATCGAAAAAATAATCGTAACCAGGTCTCACCCTGCTTCCATCGGTTTTTCTTCATTGGTTGGGTGCAAAAAAGTTATTTATCCGGAAGATGATTTCGGAGCCTGCGTGGATATAAACTCAGGAAGCGTAAGGATTAAGGCTCCCGTTGCAGCGGGAGTGGTGGAATCCGTATCCGTAAGCGAGCCGGTAATTTTGAGACTTGGGGACGAGTATGAATTTACGGCCAAGGACAGGGGCACCGTAGCTTTAGACGGAGAAAGGGAAATTGAATTCAAAAAGGACCAGAAGTTGATTTTTAAAATCACAAGAGAGGGTCCTTATCACGTTGATGTTATAAAGGCTTTAGAAACTGCGCAAGAAAATAATTTTTTCACCATAGAAAACTGATACTAAGGAGGTAATATGGCTGAATTCATTGTAATGCCAAAAATGGGGCTTACCATGACTAAGGGAACTCTGACAAATTGGAAAAAGAAAGAAGGAGACTTAGTAAATAAAGGGGATATCCTGTTTGAAGTGGAAACGGATAAAATAACCAACAAGGTTGAAGCCAAGACATCCGGAGTTTTAAGAAAAATCTTGGTTGACAAGGAAACCGTAGATGTCTTTGTGCCGGTTGGAATTATAGGCAGGGCGGATGAAGATATTTCTGAATTGTTGGACCAGGCATCTAAAGAGCCAAAAAAGGATGAACCGCAAAAAGAAGAAGGTCCCAAAGAAACAGGGAAGCCGGCACCGGCTGTAAAAGATGGAGAAAGAGTCAAGATTTCCCCGAGAGCAAAGAAAATAGCAAAGGATTTAAACGTAGATTATAATTTGGTAGCCGGAACGGGACCGGGCGGGGCCATTACGGAGGAAGATATAAGAAAATTTGCCGAACAACCCAAAACCAAGGCATCTCCGACAGCGGCCGTTGTTGCCGGCCAATTGGGGGTTGATATCCACAATATTGAAAAAGATACCAGGATAATGAAGGCAGATGTGGTTAGATACAAATATCACGAGGATTTGGCAAAATATGCAGACCCTCAGGAATACCGCCTGCCCATGACCAATATGCGAAAAATTATTGCGGAGAGAATGCTTTACAGCGTTCAGACATCCCCCTCCGTATCTTTTAACATAAAAGTTGATACGACAGGAATGAAACAATTGAGAGAAGAATTGAAGGATACAATCAAGGTATCCTACACGGATATTCTTGTAAAAATAGTATCCCGGGTATTGCTTGACTTCCCTCTTTTGAACAGTAGGGTTGACGGTGATGAAATAATAACCCGAAACTATGTGAACATGGGTGTTGCCGTTGCCCTTCCGGAAGGACTTTTGGTTCCTGTGGTAAAATACGCCAATGTAAAAGGCTTAAAAGAAATTTCCAATGAGATTAAAGATCTTGGAGAAAGAGCAAAATCATATAATTTAATGCCGGATGAATTGACCGGCGGAACCTTTACCATAAGCAATTTGGGAATGTATGGAATCGAATCCTTCACCCCTATCATAAACCAGCCTGAAGTTGCAATTTTAGGAGTAAATGCAATTCATAAGGAATCGGTTGTCGTAAATGATGAACTTGTGTTAAAGCCCATGATGAATTTAAGCCTCACTGCAGACCACAGGGTGGTCGACGGGGCGGTTGCGGCCGAGTTTTTGGCAAAATTAAAAGAATACATTGAAAGACCGGGATTGCTTTTACTATAGATACTGGGACCGGTAAAAAGGTTTATGGAGATAGCAGTCGATTACAAATATTAGATGTTTAATTCCTCCGGATTGTGGATATATATCAAATATAAACAAAAAGGAGGGATTTTTTTATGAAACTGCTTGTACCCGTAGACGGCTCAAACGCTTCCATAAGTGCTGTAAAAAAAGCGTTGGAGCTGGCAAGAAAATATGGTTTTTCAATAAAATTGATATCAGTTGTCTCCGAAAGAAACTCCGAGTACAGGAGGCATGAAAATGCATGGAGAGGGGTTGACGGCTCCATAATCTCAGAAAGCGAAGAACTGGAAAAACGAATGGAAGAGAAAATCAAGGAAAATGCCGAAAGACTCTTAAATGCAATAGTATCCAAATTGGATTTCAACGGCATAAGAGTGGAAAAAGAGGTTTTATTGGGCGAGCCCTATGTGAAGATATTGGAAACAGCTAAAAATGACAAGGTTGATATAATAGTGATGAGCAACAGGGGCTTTTCAAAAGTGAAAAGATTCTTCGTTGGCTCTGTAACCCAGAGGGTTATATCAGATGCCCCCTGCCCAGTCCTGGTTGTAAACCCCGGCTTCGAACCCTAAGTTTTTGGGGACGGTTCTTTTCGTTGTCCAAATCTTCGGTTTAGGGGCGGCAACTTTTTTGTCATCACAGGATGATAATGTGCATACATGATAATTCATATAACTATTAATTAAGGGAGGGAATATGCGTATTGTAATTATCGGAGCCGTGGCAGCAGGAACTTCTGCGGCTACTGAAATAAGAAGGAATGACAAGGAAGCAGAAATAATCATTTATGAAAAGGACAAATATATATCATATGCCGGCTGCGGCATGCCTTTTTATATAAGCAATGAAACAGAAAGCTTTTCGAGTCTTGTCCCGAGAGACCCGGGTTTTTTTAAGGAAAAACATAATATTGACATCTACACCGAGCATGAGGTAGAGTCCGTAAATCCGGAAAATAAAACATTGATGGTAAAGAATGCAAGAGGAAAACTCATGGATAGGTATGACAAGCTCATAATTGCAACCGGAGCTTATTCTGTAAAACCTGACTTGCAGGGTGCCGACAGAGATAATGTATTTAGCTTGAGAAATATTAACGACATGATTAAAATTAAAAACTATATGGAAGAAAAGAAACCAAGGTCGGCTGCTATTGTGGGAAGCGGGTCAATAGGCCTTGAAATGTGCGAAAGCTTTAAATTTTCCGGCCTGGATGTAGCAATAATTGCCAGATCCAAGATTTCAAAGGGAATTGACGATAAATTGTCTTTATATATCGAAGACCATTTAAGAGAAAAGGGAGTCAATGTTTATACAGGGACAAAGACTGCAGAGATTAATGACCAAGGCCTTGTTTTGGAAGACGGAAGACTTGTTAAAGCAGACATGGTCCTTCTTGCAACCGGTGCCAAACCAAATGTGACATTAGCAAAAAATATGGGAGTTCAAATAGGTATAACGGGTGCCATCAAGGTCGATAAGCACATGAAAACCAATATTGATGATGTATACAGCTGCGGCGACTGCATAGAAATGTACTCTGCCATCAACGGGGCTCCTGTTTACAAACCTTTAGGCTCAACTGCAAATAAAACCGGAACAATTGCCGGAAGCAATATAACAGGAATAAAAAAGGAATTCAAAGGAATTTTAGGGACCGTCATATTTAGAGTTTTTGACCTCACGGTTGGGATGACCGGTTTTTCTGAAGAGGAAGCGATAAAATCCGGCTATGATGTTGTTACATCAACCGACATGAGGGCAAACAAACCCGAATATATGGGAGGGAGGCCCATAATTATCAAGGCTGTTGCCGAAAAAGAAACAGGCCGGCTCTTAGGAGCCCAGATGGTCGGTTATGAGGGAGTTGACAGAAGGTTGGATGTGTTTGCAGCCGCCATTACTTTTGGGGCAAAAGCAGAAGACTTGATGGACCTTGACTTGGCATACGCCCCTCCTTATTCAACACCCAGGGACCCCCTCTATTACACAGGGGTTAAGCTAAAAGCAAAACAGATATAAAACCTATCTTGTATTAACTTACGAATGCTCAAAATTTCAAGTATTGGGTGGATATGAACAGAAAAAAACACCTTTTGGGATATAAAATGCTCAAAATTTCAAGTATTGTGTGAATAACTCGGACAAAGCCCATACGAAAACACACATTAATTGAAATTTTGAGCATTCTGTTATAAGTGGAGAACGAAAAGAACCGTCCCTAAAAGTGAAATTCTGAGAACGAAAAGAACCGTCCCCAAAAACTGGGTTTCGAGAACGAAAAGAACCGTCCCTAAAATTTCTTTTTGATGGAGACTTCACCGGAATTTAGGGTAATTTTTTGCCCGTCGGGAGTGTGGATAATCAATCCGCCATAGTCGTCGATGTCTATGGCGTAGCCTTCATGCCAGAGATTGTCCTTTTTATACAGGATGTCCTGACCCAATATCATGGACCGTTCTTTGTAATCTTGCATAAAACTTCTGTCTCCTAAATTTTTGCTCATATTTAGCACATTATTAATTATTTCCGCGGTGAGCTGATTCCTTACGGATTTATTCTCATTGTCGAGGATGGAGCCTGCAATGTCCCGTAGTTCAAAGGGGAAATCTTCATTTTTTGTTTTTACGTTCACGCCTATTCCCACTACAACACTGTCCATCATTCCCGTTTCAAAGTTGGTTACAGCTTCCGTAAGTATGCCGCATACTTTTCTGTTATCAATAAATATGTCATTTACCCACTTAATCAGGGGAGATAAGTCCGTAATTTTTTCAATGGCCCGGCATACAGCCACAGCTGCTGCCGTTGTCACCAATACCGAATTTTCCATACTCAAACGGGGTTTTAAAATGATACTCATATAAAGGCCCGAACCTGAAGGCGAGAAAAAATCCCTTCCGAATCTGCCTCTTCCCATTGTTTGTTCTTCTGCCATGACTGTAGTTCCGTGGACAGCATTTTGAACAGCTAAAAGCTTGGCTTCAGTGTTGGTTGAGCCTATGGTTTTATAGACAGTCAGCGGAATATTCTTAAATTCTTCATTTAGATATAATCTTATACCTTCGGCAGATAATATATCCGATGAAAGAGACAGAGAATATCCTTTGCTGCTTGTTTGTATATGATACCCTTCATCCTTTAATGATTTGATGGCTTTCCACACGGCATTTCTGGAAACCCTGGATAAGTCTGCCAACTCCTGTCCGGAAACACTGTTTCCTTTGTAACGCTCTAAAATGTGTAAAACTTCATTTTTTACCGACATGATTCACACCTCAATTTACACTTATTATAAAACACTGTTTGTTTATCTGTCAATGAAGGGGCCTAACAGTTAAGGGTATTTAGTATAATAATTATTGAAACATACTGACATACTATATTATGATAATATGAGTCAATGCTAGGAATAAGTCGCAAGGGATCATTGCTATTAATAAGCCGAAAGGGGTCATTCCTATGAATACACGTAAATATCATTGTTATGAATAACCCGCAGGGTGTCATTCTGAGGGCTTCAGCCCGAAGAATCTCATGAGATCCTTCGCATACGCTCAGGATGACGCAGAGATCCTTCGCATGCGCTCAGGATGACAAAATGAGATATATTATTTGACAATTCCATGCTTTCTGAATAGAATAAAAATCAAGCAAATACGGGAGGTAACCAAATGCTAAAAAAATTAATCGTAATTTTGCTCTTGTCGGCGATGGCATTAAACTTAGCTGCATGCGGCAGCCAAGTCACACCTTCGGGCAAAAATGATTTAAAGTTTGCTATAGATCAAGAACCGGCATCTCTTGACCCTTACATGCATACCAAACAGCAGGGATTCACTGTTGGAACTCTAATTTTCGAAACCCTGATTAAAAAGGATAAAAAGGGGGAATTCATCCCATGGCTTGCAAAAGAGTGGGAATTTATCGATGATACAACTCTAATATTCAAATTGCGCGATGATGTCACCTTCCATGACGGAAGCAAGTTTACTGCCGAGGATGCGGTGTATTCTTTGGTTTTAGGAGCAACCAGCTCATTCAGCAAGACCGTGTTCGCCAGTATAGATACTGAAAATACAAGGGTACTGGATGAATACACCTTTGAGCTTAAACTCCTCAACCCCTATGCCCCCCTCTTGGAAGCCCTGGCTTCTTTCCGCGGGGCTATGCTTTGCAAGGCTGCCCGAGAAAGCATGGGAGAAGCAGAGTACGGCAGGGCTCCTGTCGGAACGGGTCCCATGAAGTTTGTCAAATGGGTTTCCGGAGACCGGATAGACTTAGAAGCCTATGAAGGCTACTGGGGAGAAAAACTTCCTTTTGAAAAAGCAACTGCACGTATAATCGTGGAGGCTAACTCCCGTTCCATTGAACTTGAAACAGGCGGGGTAGATATAGCGATGGAATTGGCCTTTTCTGACTGGGAGAGGATTGAAAACAACCCCGAGACTGTATTAATCAGCGGTGAAAGCCAGTCAAGCACCTTTATTCTCCTCAATAATTCCATGGAGCCTTTTGATGATATCAGGGTAAGACAAGCCCTGGCCCATGCCATCGACATGGAGTCGCTTGTTGATATCGCCTTCCAAGGAAACGCGGAGGTAGCCGACAGCTACTATATTCCGGGAATATTGGGCCATAAGCCGGTAGGTCCCATGGAATACAACCCAGAAAAGGCAAAAAGCCTCTTGGCTGAAGCCGGCTATGGCGATGGATTAGAAATTGATTTTTATACTTACGAACATCCCATTCACTCGGTTGTGGCTGAAGTTCTTCAGAGTATGTGGGGAGCTGTTGGAGTAAAGGTAAATATAGTGGTAGTGGACCTGGCAACACTGACGGAATTAAACAATACTGGAAAGGTTTCTACCTCTCACATGTCTCCTGCAGTTGCTATTGCCGACCCTGATGCGGCCTTGATGATATGGCCCACATGGCGTACAATTTCTATAAGACACAATGACCAACATGTCCAGGATCTTTTGGATGCAGGACGCGCTAGTTATGATAGGGAAGAACGTGCCAAGATTTACGGAGAACTTCAGGATTATCTCTTCAGCAAGACCTACAGCATCCCGGTTGCTTTCCCTAAGGCAGCCTTCGGGACACGTGATTATATTGAAGGACTTGAGTTTTCTCCAAGCCTTGTTCCGGATATGACAAGTGTGAGGTTTAAGTAGCCTCTACCCGGTTTCAGTGAAACCATGTCTGAAAGTTGAGGGATATTCATGCTGAATTACATATTTAAACGTATACTTGCGGCCATACCCGTTCTTTTAGGTGTTACCCTTCTTGTATTCACAATGCTGTATTTTACCGAAGGGGACCCTGCAAGACTGATCTTAGGAGATACGGCCGCTGAGGAAGAAGTTGAAGCCTTAAGAGAAGAGCTTGGATTAAATGAATCCTTTATCTCCCAATACATCTCTTACTTAGGAGGAGTATTGAAGGGGGATTTAGGCACCGATTATATAACCGGCCGTCCCGTAAGAGATGAAATAATGGAACGCCTGGGCACAACTTTGAAACTTGCTGCAGCAAGTATTATTTTTTCCATTGTCATAGCAATACCTGCCGGGATTATTTCAGCAGTACGCCAATACTCCCTCATAGACATAATATCCATGGTTATTGCCCTTTTAGGCAATTCCATGCCCAACTTTTGGCTGGCCCTCATGCTCATTTTATTTTTCTCGGTATATTTAGGAGTATTGCCTGCTTCAGGTCTTTACGGATTAAAGTATTATATCATGCCGGTAATCGGTATCAGTGCGGGAGCTGTAGCTACAATAACCAGAATGACAAGATCCAGCATGCTGGAAGTCATAAGGCAGGATTACATCCGCATGGCTCGAATAAAAGGCCAGACCGAATTTGCCGTAATTGTAAAGCATGCCCTTAAAAATGCCTTGATTCCCGTTATCACGGTCATCGGCATACAATTTACCGTTGCCGTGGGAGGTGCGGTAGTAAATGAGCAGGTCTTTGCCATACCGGGCTTGGGAAAGTTCTTGGTTGATGCTATCAAAGCCAGAAACTACCGGGTAGTTCAAGGCGGCGTACTGGTTCTTGCAATCATATGCAGCCTTGTTAATTTATTTATTGACTTGTTGTATGCATTTATAGATCCCAGAATCAAAAACCAATTCAGGGAATCGGGAAAGTTAAGAAGTATAAGAAAAGCAAGGGAAGAGGGGTTATGATATGGCTAAGAAGAAAAAAGGTCAACTTCTTCAAATATGGCGTAGACTGAAAAAAAATCCCCTGTCCATGCTTGGCATGGCAATACTTGTCATATTAGTTTTAACAGCTGTATTTGCAGATTTTATCGCCCCCTACCCCTATGATTTGCAAAACTATGGGGCTGCCAAACAATTCCCCTCCAAGGCCCATCCTTTTGGCACCGATAACTACGGGCGGGATATTTTCAGCCGGGTTGTCTACGGGACTCGGGTTTCCTTGCAGATCGGCTTCATATCATTGACCGTGGGGGCCTTGATAGGAACTGTCTTGGGCACCCTATCGGGATACTTCGGCGGCCGGACTGATACTGTAATAATGCGGTTTACCGATATATTAATGTCCATCCCTAAGGTTGTTTTAGCCATTGCGGTCGCATCAACCTTAGGTCCGGGTTTGGTAAATGCCATGATTGCTGTTGCCATAAGCTCGATTCCAAGTTTTGCCCGTGTTGCAAGGGCGTCAACCCTGACTGTCAGAGACCAGGAATATATTGAAGCTGCTAAGGTCATTGGTGCCGGAAACTTCCGGATAATATTCAGGCACATATTGCCTAATATACTTGCTCCTATCATAGTTCAGGCAACCTTGGGCGTCGGAATATCAATTATCCTTGCGGCCTCCTTGAGTTTCTTGGGCTTGGGTGTGGAGCCTCCCACACCGGAATGGGGAGCCATGCTTTCAGCTGCCAGGACCTTTATCCGGGATGAATGGTATATGGTTCTCTTTCCGGGACTGGCAATCATGTTGACGGTTCTTGCCCTCAACCTCTTAGGGGATGGTTTGAGGGATGCTCTTGACCCTAAACTGAAGGCATAGGAAACAAAGGAGTAAGATATATGAATGATAGGAATAGTCCGCTTTTATCCGTAAGAAATCTAACCATACATTATATTACCGATGATGGTATTGTAAGAGCTGTCAATGACATCAGCTTTGATTTGGAAAAAGGGAAAACTTTAGGCCTGGTAGGGGAAACAGGAGCCGGAAAAACAACTACGGCCCTTGGAATCATGAACTTAGTGCCGGACCCGCCGGGGAAGATAATAAGCGGACAAATATTGGTTAACGGTAAAGATATTCTGAAATTCAAAAAGAATGAATTAAAGAAATATAGGGGAAAAGTAGCATCCATGGTCCTCCAGGACCCCATGACCGCTTTAAATCCTTTAATTACGGTCGGAGAACAAATTGCCGAAGTTTTAAGGCTTCACGATAAGCTTTCAAGGGCGGACTCCTATATAAAGGCGGCTCAAATGCTGGAACTTGTGGGAATACCAAGTGACCGCATCAATGATTACCCTCATGAATTTTCAGGAGGCATGAAGCAGAGGGTGGTAATCGCCATTGCCTTGGCGTGCAATCCTCAACTGCTGATAGCGGACGAACCGACCACAGCCTTGGATGTGACTATCCAAGCCCAGGTTTTGAGCCTCATAAGGGACCTGATAAAGAAATACGGTACCTCCATGATCCTCATTACCCATGACTTAGGCGTGGTAACGGAAATATGCGATGAGGTTGCCATAATGTATGCCGGACAAATTGTGGAAAAAGGTGACCTTGAAGCAGTTTACGAACACACAGGGCATCCTTATACAAGGGGCTTGTTCGGGTCCCTTCCCAGCCTGGCCGTCAAGGCTCACAGGCTCAATCCGATAGAGGGCCTGATGCCTGACCCGACAGACCTTCCCAAGGGCTGTGCCTTCCATCCCAGATGTCCGGACAAGATGCCTGAATGCGTAAGCAGGACCCCGGTTGTTATAGAGACGGAACCGGGCCACTTTGTCAGATGTCTCCTGTATGAATAGGAGGAAACAATGCACAAATTACTTGAAGTAAAAAATTTGAAGAAGTATTTTGAAACAAAAAACGGACTCCTGCATGCGGTTGACGGAGTGGATTTCTCCATTGAAGAAGGCAAAACCTTAGGAGTTGTGGGAGAATCCGGCTGCGGAAAATCTACCCTGGGAAGGCTTGTAATAAGGCTTATAGATCCTACGGACGGAAAAATAATATATGAAGGCAAGGATATAACCAAGGTTAAATGCAAGGGTTCCTTGCGAAGAGAAATGCAGCTTATTTTCCAGGACCCCTTTTCTTCCCTCAATCCGAGAATGTCCGTAAGCCAAATAATCGAAGAACCCTTAAAGATACACAAGATGTGCAAAAATAAGGCGGAGCTCCGGTCCAAGGTCGATGAACTCATGGATACGGTAGGCCTGGCAGCCAAGCTTTCAGATTCTTATCCCCATGAGCTGGACGGAGGCCGCCGCCAGAGAATCGGTATTGCACGGGCCCTGGCACTTAATCCTAAGTTTATTGTATGTGATGAACCGGTATCGTCCTTAGATGTATCCATACAGGCTCAGATTCTTAATTTAATGATGGATTTGCAGGAGGACCGCAAGCTCACATACATGTTTATCAGCCATGATTTATCTGTTGTAAAGCACATATCAGATGAAATTATTGTTATGTATTTAGGTCTTGTGGTGGAAAAGTGCAGGGCGGATGAGCTCTTTGAGCATACCCTCCACCCCTATTCCAAGGCTTTGTTATCTGCTATTCCCGAACCAACCACAAAAAAGAAAAAAGAGATGAAATTGATTCAAGGTGAGATTACATCCCCGATTAATCCGAAACCGGGGTGCAGGTTTGCAGCCAGATGTAGTTACGTCCGAGATATATGCCGTCAAGCCGAGCCGGAATTAAAAGAAGTATTGCCGGACCACTTTGTTTCCTGTCATTTTGCAAATGAAATCAATAATTTAAAAGCAAATTAAAATTCGCCCTCAATAAGGTGAATTTTTTTACTTAAAAACACTATTATCACAGCTTTTATGACATCTCCCGGTATGAATGCAAACATGCCTAATTGCAATATTTTGAAAACACTTAAATTGCTGTTAAGCATTATATTTAAAACATAGTACATGTAAGGAAGACCAAAAGCATAAATAATGATGGTTCCGCTTATTACTGCCGCCCACACATACTGTTTGATATTTTTTTCTTCTTTGAATTTGCCTGCAATATAAGCTGCGGCAATATATCCTAAAATAAAACCGAAGCTTGGCTTGTAAATGTGCTGCAATCCTCCGGAGAAACCGGCAAATACAGGAAAACCGATAAGTCCCAGGAGCAAATATGTTATTTGCGAAAAGGCAGCCTTTTTTGACCCTAACATGAGACCTGACAAGAGGACAAAAAATGACTGGAGGGTTATGGGTACCGGCCCTGCGGGAATGCTTATAAATGCGCCGATGGCCGTCAATGCCGTGAAAATTCCTATCCTTGCTAAATCTCTTACGCTGAATGCTTGTTCTTTATTCATAAATTCCCTCATTTGTCTATAGTATAGGCTTCACATATTATAAAAAACATTCAAGGTGTTGTCAACCTAAAATCAATAAAGGTTGACACAATTAAATTGGGTTCTAAATTTCAGTTTTACTTTGGCGGTCTTTTATAGAGAGATTCTATTAAAATAATACAAAACAAGTATTAGACATAGAGATATTATTATTATAAAATAAAATAAATAATATTGCATGCATGCATAATTTTGAAAGGAGGGGCAATTTTGATACTTCCGTCAAGAATTAGGCTTTGTGAGGTAGGTTTGAGAGACGGGTTGCAAAATGAACCTAAAATTTTATCCGTATCGGAAAAATTAAAGCTTGCGGAGGGGCTGATAGAGGCAGGCTTTAAGGTTATTGAATTAGGCTCCTTCATGAGTCCTAAAGCAGTGCCCCAGATGGCTGATACGGACCAACTGTTCAGGCTCCTGAACAATGTTGAAGGGGTAGAGCTTCGAGCCCTGGTAGCAAACAAAAAAGGCATTGAGAGGGCTATAGACTGCGGATGTAAGAAAGTCAAGCTAAACGTTTCCGCCAGCAAAGGACATAATCTTGCAAATATTAACAAAACACCCCGGGAAACCGTGGCAAGTTTTGCTGAAAACGTTGACCTTGCTATAAAAAACGGTCTTGAAGTATCAGGTTCCATATCCATGCCCTTCGGCTCCCCATGGGAGGGGTTGATTCCTATTGAAGATGTGGAAGAAATAGTTGAAGCTTATGTAGAAGTGGGAATCATGGAAATTTCTCTTTCGGATGCTTCAGGTATGGCAACACCCAAGCAAGTATATGACATATGCAGCTCCATGCAAAAAAAGTATCCTTTTGTTAAATGGTGGCTGCATTTTCATAATACCAGAGGAATGGCTATAGCCAACATCATAGCTGCTATGGAAGCAGGGATTACAAACTTTGATACGGCCCTGGGAGGCACCGGAGGATGTCCCTTTGTTCCCGGAGCAGCAGGCAATGTATCTTCGGAAGATGTTGTTCACATGATGGATGAAATGGGAATAGATACGGGAGTTGACATACTTAAGCTTATTGAACTGTCAAGAGGCCTGCTGGCTGAACTTGGCCATGAGGGAGATTCATACATCCTGAAAGCAGGCCGGTCTAAGGATTTATTGAAATAAATAGGAGGAAAAATGAGCAGGATGAGTTCAATGGAGGAGGCTTATGCAAAACTTGACCAAGACCAGATTGATGAAATAGAAGAAAAGTTTGCAAGAGCCGATGCCGCACAAAAAATTTTCGAAAAATGGAGTCAAGAAGACATTGATAGAACCATAAGAGCTGTCGCATGGAAGGTAGCCAATACACAAACTTTTAAAGAATTAGTCAAAATGAGCATTGAAGAAAGCAAGATGGGAGACCCCGTAAGCAGGGAGAATAAGAAATACAAAATCAGGGGAGTTCTTCGTGATGCTCTGAGACAGAAAAGCGTTGGAATAATTGAGGAAATTCCCGAAAAAGGAATCGTAAAATATGCAAAACCCGTCGGGGTTATAGCATGCGTCATACCTGCAACCAACCCTGATTTAACACCTGCGGGGAATGCCATATATGCTCTTAAGGCAAGGAATGCAATAATATTTTCTCCCCATCCCAGGGCAGTAAAAACCGGGGGAAGGACGGTTGAACTCATGAGGGAGGGCTTAAGACAGGTAGGAGCCCCCGAGGATTTAATCCAAATATTGGGACAGGGTAAAGCCAAGATAAACAGGTATCTGTCGGAAGCCCTTAATACCAAATGTGATTTGGTTATTGCAACAGGCGGACAAGGGGTAGTGAGGAGAGCTTATCATTCCGGCACCCCTGCTTATGGAGTGGGAGCAGGTAATGCTACCATGATATGGGATGAGACCGCAGAGGAAGAAATCATAAAGGCCGCCCACAATACAATGCTTTCTAAAACATCGGATTTCGGGTCAGGATGCTCTGCCGACGGGAATATAGTCATACACGAGAGCATTTTTGATAAGGGTATAAAGGCTTTAATAGAAGTAGGCGGATATTTATTGAATGAAAAAGAGCAGGAAAGCATTAAAAAAATCATGTGGGATGAAGAATGCCACCGCCTGCCTGATTCGGTTGCCCAATCACCTCAAAGATTGGCAGAGCTGGCAGGATTTAAGATACCTGAGGACAGGAAATTTCTGATCGCAATGGGTACGGGAAGCTACACGACTTCTTACGAAGACGTATGGTGCCGTGAAAAATTAACCACACTTTTGGCTGTCCATAAATACGAGGGTGAATTTCAAAATGCCATTGATATAATTAAAGCTATTCATGAAGTTGGGGGCAAGGGCCACAGCGTGGGTATATATTCATACGATGAGGATCATATTCACAGGCTTGCCATGGAAGCCCAAGTGGGCAGGATAATGGTGAGGCAGCCCCAGTCAAAATCCAATGCCGGCTCCTTCACAAACGGTATGCCAATGACATCAAGCTTGGGATGCGGCACATGGGGAGGAAATGCAACTTCGGAAAATGTTCATTTAAAACACTATATGAATGTTACCTGGGTTTCTAAGGCAATACCCGAGGACAGACCCAGCGACGAAGAATTGTTCGGAGAATTTTATGAGCCGGAAAGAGAAGGGAAACAATAAAGGAGGTTATTTATTTGAAAAGATTAGTATCAGACCAGATGGTGGAATATCTTGAAAGACGCAATGTGGAATATATATTCGGTTTATGCGGACACACGGTAATAGCCTTTTTGGATGCCCTGTCAAGAAGCAAGAAATTAAGATACATTTCGTTCAGGAATGAACAGCTTGCTGCCATGGCTGCTGACGGTTATGCAAGGATCAAAAAAAAGGCGGGAGTTGTTTTATGCCATTTAGGCCCCGGTATTATGAATACCGTAACGGGAGTTGCCAATGCTTCCTTTGATTCAATACCCATGGTTGTTATTGCGGGAGATGTCCCCAGTTATTATTTCGGTAAACACCCCCACCAAGAGGTAAATCTCCACTCGGATGCTTCTCAGTACGAGATTCTTAAACCAATTGTAAAAAGAGCCTGGAGAGTTGATGATGCCGAGGCAATGCCTGAAATTTTGGATAAGGCTTTCAGACTTGCGGAAAGCGGGAGGCCGGGACCTGTCCTCATATCGGTTCCCATGGATGTATTTTCCGCAAAAATTGATGAAGAATTGTTTAACCGGACCTATAAAGACAGCCCTGAAACCATTAAGCCTGCTTTGGCACCTTCTGCTGCCAAGGCAATCGCTAAAAAGCTCATCGAAGCCCAAAATCCTGTTATCCATGCAGGAGGAGGTATACTTTTGGCAGGAGCTTCGGAGGAGCTAAAGGCCCTGGTAGAATTTCTGGATATTCCCGTTTCCAGGACCCTTATGGGGCAGGGGTGCATATCGGATACCCATCCTCTGATGCTTGGTCAAACCGGCTTCTGGGGTCTTGAGTTTACCCATAAATTTACCGCAAATGCAGATGTAATTCTTGGACTTGGTACCCGGTTTGCGGAAGCAGACAGTTCAAGCTGGTATCCGGGTGTCACTTTTGACATGAATAAAACGGAATTTTTGCAGATAGATATCGACCCTGCGGAAATAGGTAGGAACTATCCCGTATCAATCGGTGCTATTGCCGATTTGAAGATCGCCTTAACCCAAATTCTTGAAGAAGCCAAGGCCCTTGTACCTCAAGGTATTAAAAGGCCTGGACTGAGGGAAATGATTAAGGAAAACCGAGATGAGTTTAAAAAGTCAAATATCGAGATTTCTACGGATGGAAGATTTCCTATGACTCCTCAAAGGATTCTGAGGGATGTTAAAGCTCTTATACCGGAAGATACCATTATTTTTACGGATGTGGGCTGGAATAAAAATGGAGTAGCCCAGCAATTTGACATTACCATACCGGGAACAATCCATCACAGCTCCGGCTTGGCTACCATGGGATTTGGCGGCTCAGCCCTTATAGGGGGCAAGCTTGCAGCACCGGATAAGCTAGTTATGACCCTTGTGGGAGACGGAGGATTCGGAGTAAATCCGGGAGCATTAGCAACCGCAGTAGAGCAAGATATTCCGGTAGTGTGGGTGGTTATGAACAATTCTGCATTTGGAACAATTGCGGGGTTGGAATATTCAAATTACGGGACAAATTTCGGGACGGTATTTAAAACACCGGACGGCAAGACTTATTCCCCCAATTGGGCAGAAGTTGCCAAGGCTTACGGAGTAGACGGGGTAAGGATAGAATCAGCCGATGAATTTAAACCTGCCCTTGAGAAGGCTATCAAGAGCAACAAGCCCTACCTCCTGGATGTGCCCATGGAAAATATTGCGGTTCCCACACCGGGAAGCTGGAATATAAATGACATCTATAATCCTAAGGAAGGCGTTGTAAACGGAAAATTGGTAAAGAATGAAAAAGGAGAATACATGCCTCCAAATCATTCCGGATCCCATAAATAATTTTTCAAAGGAGGAAAATATGACAAGAAAGTTTTCCCTGGCTTACCTGACCATACCTGGAACCCATCCGGTTGATCAGATTAGAATTGCTGCCGAGGCAGGATATGACTTTGTCAGCTTGAGACCTATCCCTATGCATCTTCCGAATGAGCCCTTGTTTCAATTTGATTTAGACAGGAAATTGTTCAAGGATATCAGGAATGCATTGGACCAAAATGACATAAAGCTTATGGATATCGAGCTTGCACGAGTTAGAGAAGATTTAAAAGTCGAAGACTATGAATCAGCATTTGCTGCAGGAGCCGAGCTTGGCGCAACAGATGTCCTGTCAAGTATTTGGACTAAGGAAAAGGAATACGCTTTCAAGGAGTTTGCAAAAATTTGTGATTTAGCCGCCAAGTATAGTTTAAAAGTCAACCTTGAATTTGTGACCTTTTCAGGGGTGGCCGGCCTTGACGGAGCCTTGGAAGTTCTTGACAAGGTGGACAGACCTAATGCTTATTTGATGGTAGACACCCTCCATGCCCACAGGTCAAGGGTCAGCCCTGAGGATTTGGCCAAGGTTGACAGGAAGAAATTTGGTTTTATTCACCTTTGCGACGGTCCCGGGGAAATCCCCTCCTTGGAAGACCCATCAATGATTGGGGTTGCAAGAGAAGGGAGACTCTATCCGGGAGAAGGAGAGATAGACCTTAAGGGTATGCTAAAAGCTATGCCCGAGAATCCCATATCAATAGAGCTTCCAAATTCTATAGAAATGAAAGAAAGAGGCCCGGCAGGCCATGCCGCAAGGTGCCTGATTACGGCCAAGGCTTTTTTAGCCGAAATAGATTAAAAGGAGGATTAAAATGCCGGTTACTATAAATACAAAAATGGTGGCCTTGTTAGGAAAACCTTTATCTCAGTCCTATGCCGCAAGGATGCAGAATGCAGCCTATAGGGCAGCGGGAATAGACATGGTGTATTTCTATTCTGAAGTGGAAAATGACCACCTTCCTGATGTGGTAAACGGGTTAAGGTACATGAACTTTGCGGGTTTTGCGGTTACAAAACCCAACAAGGTTGAAGTAATGAAATATGTTGATGAAAAGGACCCCCTTTGCCAAAAGATGAATGCCAGCAATACGGTTGTCATCCTGCCCGGCGGCAGGCTTAAGGCTTACAACACGGATGGGATAGGATTCATCAGGGCATTAAAAGAAGAACAACCGAATATAAATATAGAAGAATCTGCATTTTTCTGTATAGGAGCCGGAGGTGCGGGAAGGGCAATAAGCAGTGCCTTGGCTTATTACGGGGCTAAAAAAATTTATATTGCCAACAGAACAAAGTCAAAAGCCCAGCAATTGGTTGATGATATAAATCAAAATTTTGCACCGGTAGCAGAGTTGGTTGACCTTGAAGACAAGGTATTATTAGAAGAAAAGATTAAAGAGTCGGATGTAGTTATGAATAATACGGGGCTGGGCATGTTATCGTGCCCTGATGAAACACCTATACCCAAGGAATACCTTCGCCCGGGACAACTATGCTTTGATGCCACCTATAATCCGTCAAAAACCCGCTTTCTCATTGAGGCTGAAGAAATGGGATGCAGCATAATGAATGGGTTGGGAATGTCCTTGTACCAAGGGGCTGAGCAGATTGAACTATGGAGCGGAAAGGCTGCCCCAGTTGAAGTGATGCGTCAGGAGCTTATGAATATCCTTGCAGGGATAAAAGAAGACTAGTTTGTGGATTTCCAACAGAAGGAGGAAATGAGATGTCTGCAATAAAATGGTTGGATGAGCATTTTGAAGAAGCCATAATGGTGTTTCTGTTAGCGCTTATATCCTGTGTAATGATGGCTCAGATAATTGCTCGAAATATTTTCAACTCAATGACCTGGCCCGAGGAATTTTCAAGATATTGCTACATTTGGAGTGTTTTCTTATCCCTGGGATACACAATAAAAAAAGGCAATATGTTGAAGGTGGGAATTGTAATGGATTTATTGCCCCAAAAGATAAGAAGGGCAATAGAGATTGTGGTTAATATTATTATTTTGGGAGTGTGTGTGGTTTTTTTCAGATACTCAATTATCTATACCGGTATTATTAAGACTACGGCACAGATATCACCTGCAATGCACTTACCAATGTGGATAATGTATTTGGCTACTATATTAGGATTTGGTTTGGCTTCTATAAGGACGGTTCAGGAAATAGTAAATAATATCAAAAACTTCAACGTAAAATCTGAAACAACACTGGAAGCTACAATTAAAGAAGCTAAGGAAGAAGTAGAAACCACAGGACTTAATTTAGGGGGTGAAGACTAATGGCTTTGTCAATATTTGTAGTTTTTATGGTAGCCTTGATATTTGCTGTACCTATAGCAATGAGCATGGTGCTGGGAGCATTGACGCCGCTTTTTTTAGGCGGTGCCGGCAGCTCAATTCAGCAACTTATCGCTAACAGCTTTTCAGGCTCGGATTCGACCCCCATATTGGCTGTACCTCTCTTTATATTAGGAGGAGTACTTATGGCTGAAGGAGGCATATCAAAAAGATTGTTCAGTTTCTTTGCTTATTTTGTAGGTAATTTAACCGGAGGCCTTCCTTGTGCCGTAATATTAACTTGTTTGTTCTATGGAGCAATTTCCGGCTCAGGTCCTGCGACTACGGCTGCTGTAGGCTCCATGACAATCCCCTTTTTAGTTGAAATGGGCTATGATAAAACATGGTCAGCAGGAATGATTGCTACGGCCGGCGGCCTTGGAGTAATTATACCGCCTTCTATCCCCTTTGTACTTTACTCATTGGCAACAGGTGTTTCTACGGGAGCGCTTTTCTTAGGAGGTGTATTGCCGGGTATTGCAATAGGCCTGGGCATGATGATTTATGCAGTTTATTACTGCAGGAAAAAGGGAGAAGACAAAGAGAAAATCAGGAAGAAAATGAAGGAGATTAGAAGCAAGGGTTTCTTTAACCTCTTTAAAGAAAGCTTCTGGGCCTTGCTTTCTCCGGTTATTGTACTTGGAGGTATTTATTCCGGCTATGTAACACCAACAGAAGCTGCCTGTATTTCGGTTTTTTATTCTTTGTTTGTTTCATTGTTTATTTATAAGTCATTTACTGTCAAGGAAATAATTCCTTTCTTGGCAAAGGCAGTGAAAACATATGCACCCCTTTGCTTCGTTTTAGCCTTTGCAATTGCCTTTGGAAGGGTGCTGGCATTAGCCAAAGCACCGGTGATTATTGAGAATTTCATTTTAAACAACTTCTCAACAAGCTTTGCCGTATTAACGGCTGTAGTAATTGTATTTTTAATACTTGGAATGGTTATGGACACGGGCCCTGCAATAGTAATATTGGCACCAATACTATTGCCGGCTGTTCAAGCTATGGGAGTTCATCCCGTACATTTTGGAGTTATCATGGTTTGCTGCTTATCAATAGGCTTGGCAACACCGCCCTTTGGTTTGGATTTATTTGTGGCGGGGACTTTATCAGATACCCCTCCAATGACTGTTGCAAAACAAGCTATGCCTTTTATAATTGCCTTCGGCATAGTCTTGTTTGTCATAACATATGTACCATGGCTCAGTCTTGCACTCCTGTAAAGGATCAAGTATAAATTAAGAAGAAAGGAAGGAGAAAAATGAAAAAATTATTAATATTATTGCTGATAGCAACGATGGCATTTCTGCCGGTGGCTTGTGCTCAGCAGAGTACACCTGCACCTGCTCCCCCCGAAGAAGAACCGGAGCAGCCCGAACAACCTGAACAACCCGGAGGCTTTGATGCTCTTGAACCTGTAGTTTTAATAGGCGCTGATAATGCGGGAGTCGGCGCTGCAGCCCAGCTCTATGGAGAGCTTATTGCAGAGAAGGTTAAAGAAATAACCGGAGGCAAGCTGACAATAGACTATTACCCCAACAGCCAGCTTGGAAATGACCAGGAACTCCAAGGTCAAATGCTTGCCGGTGATATTGACTTTGTAATCTGTCAAACAGCACAAACCGTATCTTTTGTTCCTGAAGTAGCGATTTTTGACCTTCCAATGGTATTTGCAAAATACGATGCCGCAACCATCGATTATGCATTAAACAAAAGTGAGTTTACAGATAAAATAAACGAGGCTTACAAGGCAAAGAATATGTACTGCCTCCACTTCCTCCAGGGAGGAACTTTCAGGGAAACAACCTCTAACAAGAAAATCGAGACAATAGATGATTTCAAGGGATTAAAGATAAGAACCATGGAGAACAAAAACCACATGGCATTCTGGCAGGCAATGGGTGCCGCACCTACGCCCCTTCCATGGCCGGAGGTGTATATTTCCTTGCAGCAGGGACTTGTTGATGCACAGGAAAATGCTACAGATACCTGTGTGGGAGCAAACCTCCAGGAAGTACAGGATTATCTGATCTTGACCCACCATATACTCTATTGCAACCAGTTCTTAATCAATGCAAGCAAATTTGACAACCTTGACCCCTTGTACCAAGAAGCGTTGCAACAAGCTATTGATGAAGCTGCTGTAGAAATTGAAGCTCAATTAACCGAAATAGACATAACAAACAGACAAATATTGGTAGACGGCGGCATGGAATTAGTAGAATTTGATGCAAGTTTCATAGACCAAGTTTTAGAAAAGGCAAAGGGTGTATATGAATCTATAGGCAAAGCTATTGGACAGGACTATGTAGATTCCCTCCTTAATGCACTTGAAAAATAATAAGGGTCTAAAAGAGTATTTTACAGACATGCAGACTAAAACCGCAGGCAGGAGCCTGCGGTTTTAGTCGCTGAAAGCGAAGTTTTCTATGATAAAATCTCTTGTTTTCATTGCTGCCGGTGAAAGATACTTGTCATCGGTCCAGCAAAGGTAGATTTCTCTCTTTAAAGGCAAATCACAGATTTTAACCGTATCAACATGTTTGTACATGGATGGTATTTCAGGGACGATAGATATGCCGAAATTGAGAGAAACAAAGGAAATTACCGCATTGCATTCTTCCGCTTCAAAAACAATATTAGGTGTAAAATCAGACTGTGCAAATATATCATCCACTACATCCCTCAGAGATGAGCTTTTGCTCAAGGCTATAAAGGGTTCATCAATCATGTCGGATATAGAAATGCATTTTTTTTGTGAAAAACGATGCTTCTTCGGTATGATAAGATAAAGGGGCTGACTTAAAATTTTTGCATACTTAAAGCCCTTTTCAGGTTTCGGACAGATAGCCAAATCAATTTTATTGGATTTTAAATCTCTCAAGAGATGTTCATTCAAATTCTGGACAAGGGAAAACTTTATTGACTTGTTAAAATCATCTTCATAAAACTTTTTAATCATTTCCGGTATGAACTTAGAACTTACACTGTAAATATAACCCAAGGACACCTCGCCTTTGGAAGAATCAGCTAAGGTTTTCAGCATCATGGTGCCTTCTTCCAAGATATCCAAGGATTTTTCCACATATTCAAGGAATCGTTCTCCCGCATAGCTTAATTTTACCTTCCTCCCGCTTCTTTCAAATAATTGGGTGTTCAATTCTTTTTCCAGCTGGGATATTGAATAACTTAAGCTTGGCTGAGCAATAAGAAGTATTTCGGCGGCCTTTGTATAATGCTGTACTTTAGCTAATACACGAAAATAATGCAGCTGTTGTAAGGTCATCTTTAACCCTCCACAATAAACTAATACGCTTTGTCATCCTGAGAGTATGCGAAGCAATGACACCCCTAAGGATTATTCATAGAAGTATATTTATTATAGCAGAATTATTATAGAATGTCTCTATTAAATTAATTTTTTTTTGTATGTATACCATAACCGGCTCAAAACAAATAACTATTTATTGAATGTTTTGAAACATTATAATATAATATTAGAAAAGGTTTACATATATTATCTTCACTTTTAATACCATGAAAGCTGGTTTGAAATGGAAAGTGCGAAGAAATATAAATATATGGCTTTTATATTATTGCAGAGCGTGATTTACGGATTTGGCAATCCTTTGACTAAAATTGCCTTTGAGACCATAACTCCTTTCTGGAGTTTAGCTGTCCGGTTTACAACTGCATTTTTGGTCTTTATCTTATTTTTTGGCAAGAGGATAGCCGCATCTATGAAAACCGTTGAGCCGAAAGTTTATTTGCCTGCCGGCCTATGTATGGCAGCAGCTTACATCACCTGTAACCTTGCCTTAAATTGGACTTCGTCCACAAATGTGGGGTTTTTAATGAGCCTCCCCGTAATTTTTGCCCCCATCTTGGCCCTTTTGGTATACAAGGTTAAATACAAATTTATACATATTCCCATACAAATCATGGTGGTTATAGGCTTATATTTCCTCTGCTTCGACGGAAACTCTTTTGTTTTCGGAAAAGGGGAAGTTACCGCCTTAATAACAGCCATATCCATAGCGGGAGCCCTCGTTTTTGGAGAAGAATCTCTTAAAAAGCTGGATGCTTTAGCGGTATCCGCTGTCCAGGCAGGCATAACAGCTTTGATAAGTCTGCCTTGCGCTCTGATTTTTGAAAGCACGAAAGTATTAAGCCGGGTGACCTTGCCTGCCTGGCTGGTAGTTTTATATTTGGCGGTATTCTGTACAAACATCGCCTATATGCTGCAAAATTCCGCCCTTAAAAACATATCTGCTTCGGCAGTGTCAATGCTTCAATGCACCCAGCCCATCCTTACGGCCTTAATTTCATATTTTCTTCTCGGGGAAAAGCTCAGCAGCATAGGAATTATAGGCGCCGCAATAATAATTATATGCATAATCGCAGAAAACATAATTAACGCAAAAGAACAACCATCCCATTCTCATATCGAAAACCCCACCTAAAAATCAGAGTTTATCCAACTAATAGTAAGGCATTTTCTTGTTGCGCTTCAATAAGGAAGAAAAATATTAAAATATTTTTCTAAAAGTCCTTGACGAATTTATAAAAATGTGCTACTCTATAGATGGTTGTTAGCACTCAACTAAGACGAGTGCTAACAAAATCACTAGAAAAGGAGTGTTGGAACATGGCAGGATTAATTCCTTATAACAGAAGGAACAGAGGTTTGGTTGACAGAGGTTTTGGGGACTTTAACGATTTTTACAGCATGATGGATGACTTTTTTAACGACGGCTGGATGTCAAGAAGATTTTTCCCGAGGGATACCTTTAAGATAGACGTTCAGGAAAATGACAAAGAGTACTTAATTGAGGCTGAACTTCCCGGGGTCGACAGAGATGAAATCAATATTGATATGAACGAAGGAAGAATGACCATTTCAGTCAGGAGAGAAGAAAGCATAAACAAAGAGAATAAAAACTACCTTCATAAGGAAAGACGCTTCAGCTCAATGTCCAGGAGCTTATACTTAGATGATGCAATGTCAACCGGGATTAAAGCAAAACTTGATAACGGAGTTTTGACCATAAAAGTTCCCAAAGAAAACAAACCAAACAAATCCGTAAAAATTGATATTGAGTAATTAAATTTACGGCATGGGAGTAAAGAACCCCCATGCTTTTTTTTATTAAAAAAGTATGTTATTATTAGTATTATTAAGAATCACAAAACCTGAAATCCTTTGTTATTGGTCAGGCCGGGAACTTAATTATCAGTAATTAACAAAGTTGAACAAAATCAAGCTTTATTTCGTCAATATAATAAACAAAGAAAAAAAGGAGCAATTATGTCTGAAGTTTTAAAATTAGAGCATGTAAGCAAAAGTTTCGGAAGCAAGGATGTTTTAAAAGANNGCCGGCAAGACTACAACCATCAAAATAATCTTAGGTCTCATAGATGATTATCAAGGGGATGTTTTTATTTTTGGAGAAAAAGTAAAAGGACAGTCCGAGTATAAAAAGAGAATAGGCTATGTACCTGAAGTATCTGATATGTATGATAATTTAACTGCTCAAGAATATTTGAGTTTTATAGGAATGTTGTACGGTATAGGAGAAGACAAGGCTGTAAAAAAAGGAAAGGAAATGATGAGTGTCTTTGGCATAGATGATGCTATTAACGGCAGAATTCATACTTTTTCCAAAGGAATGAGACAAAAGCTGTCAATTATCACCGGAATGATTCATAATCCTGATATTTTATTTTTGGATGAACCCTTGGGGGGAATAGATGCCAACAGTGTATTGGTTTTTAAAGAAGTATTGAAAAATCTGAAGGAAGAAGGAAAAACAATTTTTTATTCTTCTCACATTTTGGAAGTTGTTGAGAAACTAAGCGACAGAATACTCCTCATAAATGAAGGGAAAATAGTTATAGACGGTACAGTGGCAGATGTAATGAGCATGCAGTCGGATTCATCTTTAGAGTCAATATTTAATTATGTTACCGGATTTCATGATTACCAAGTGCTTGCGAAAAAATTTACCGATGTATTTATGAATTGACGGGGTTTGATATGAATGAATTCTTATCTTTAAAAATACTTGATAAATTTAAAAGAATATTTGAAGGCTTCGGCATAGACTATAAACTGCTTCGAATAATATTGAAAACCAAATTAATTTTGGATTCAAGGCGGGCACCGGTGATAAATACAAACCAAAAAAAGAAAGATGAAGAACAGACTTCTCTATTGAAGGGATATTTCATGCATCTGCTTTTTGGGGCATTTTTGGCATTCTTTATTTATTTTATAAAAGATGAAATGATACGGATGATGTATTTTTCAGGTGCATTTTTCTTTATGACTACCATGGATTTGATTTCTGATTTTTCCTTTGTCTTATTGGATACAAAGGATAAAAACATTTTATTGACAAAGCCGGTGGACTTAAGGACCGTGTCCCTAGCAAAAGTATTGCATATACTTATCTATATGTTCAGGTTAAATACATTTATTGCAGGTCCGTCTCTTATTGCATTGGTATTGAGTAACGATTTATTTGTTATTCCGATATTTTTAGTGGAATTATTACTGATGGATTTAATGATATTTTTAGTGACTGCATTTATATATTTATTGGTTTTAAGATTTTTCGACGGCGAGCTGCTTAGAAATATAATCAATTTTATTCAAATTCTTTTGACAATCTTGGTTACCGTGGGTTATCAAATTGCCATAAGAATGATAGATTTTACTTCACTTCGAAATATGGAGTATACTTTTAATTCCAGCCATTATCTGAATCCTATTCTATGGTTCGGAGCACCCTTTGAAATATTCTACAACAGAGGAGAATCATACTTATATGTTTTTACGTCTTTAATAATTATTGTTCCCCTTGTTTCTTTTATAGTTTATTTAAGTCTCGGCAAAAAAATGGAGAGCCTGCTTCTTAAGTTAGAAGGGGAAGGAAAAGAAAGACCTTCAAAGCATTGGTTTGAAAATCTGGTAGGATTCATTTTAAACCGTGATGAAATTTCAAAGCAGTCATTTAATTTTGCTAATGCCATGTTTAGAAGTGACAGGAGTTTAAAGCTGAAAATTTATCCTGCCTTATCTTCCGGAATCCTTCTTCCCGTATTAATGATATTTAATATGAGGGTGGGGGGACAAGAATTTAAGCCTTCCGGTTATGAATATCTTTATCTGTATTTTAACTTGCTTATATTCTCATCCGTGTTTTATTTAGTGAAATATTCGTCTGCTTGGAAAGGCTCATATGTATTTATTTCATCGGGATTTAAAGATTTTAAAAATTTATACAGGGGATTAATGCAGTCTATGGCTTATAGGTTTTTTATACCTTTAATTATTTTAAATGGACTCATATTCACATTAATTTTTAAATTTAGATTTGCCGGGGATATAATGATTTTATTGCTGGCAGGTATTGCAATTTTGCCTCTTATGGGTAAAATATATTTAGAGATTCCTTTTTCTAAACCTATTGAGGAGTCTAATCAAAGGGTTTCTTTTGATAAATTTCTGCTTTCATTAGCTATTGTAGCAATTTTAGCTATTTTGCATTTTTACTCATATATCATTCCTATGGGCAGGTGGATTTATGTATCAGTACTGACAGCAGGGATTCCAATAAGTTGGAAGTTTGCCACACCGGGAGAATAAATATTAGGGAGCATTTATGGATAAAGTAACTTTATGGACCAGGCAGGATATAAGAAGTCTGGATGATTTGGAAAGAAAGGGTGTAATCAGGATAACAAGGAAGCATTTAGAGGAGAAATTCGATGTTATTTCTGACCATATTATATTTTTATATAAATGGTTTGTTAAGGAGGCAGAGAAAAGAGTGCCAAGACCGGAGGGGGTAGACTTTTTCATCTGGTGCTCCATTAGCGAGGAGTATATGCTGAGGCCTACATTAAATGAAATAGTGTATGTTTTGGAAGTAGATAAATCTGAGGTAGTATATTTTGACGGCATGAAGTGGGATTATGTCCTAAATCACCACTATGTTCCAAAGGATGAAAAGGATGCCGAAGAATATTTAAAAGACTTAGAAAGGAAGGGTTTTAAGAATTCTTATTCATTTATAAACGAAAAAACAGCCCACTTTTATCCGGAGGAAAGGAAAAGAGTAATGGATAGCTGGGCTAGAGTGTTTGAAATTGATAAATGGGATATATTCAGGGTTCAAGCAAATATATGGGAAATTCGCCCCGAAATGGTTAAAGACATATTAAGGGTTAATCCTTAGAACACGAATTCAACGGTTACATCAGCGGCGATATTAATTGCTCCGGGTATTATGGGAGTAGCTGCAAGTTCCCTTTGAACGGGAAGAAAAGGTATTGCTGTATTTTCAACTATACTGACAATCTGGGGAGCTGAAGACAGCCCAAGGTTTAGGGCTATTGATTCGGCTTTTTGTATTGCATTAATAATTGCCATGTTCAAAGCCTGTCGGTAGTAGTATTCCCTGTTTGACACATCAAAGCTTATCAATTCCACAATATTTGCTCCGGCATTAACAGAAGCATCTATAATGTTTCCGGTAGCTTCTATATTATTTGTCTTGATTTCCAAGATATTTCTTACCAAATAACCTCTGTCAATCTGCCTTCCGTCCACAAAATCAAACACCTTGTCGATGGAATATCGGATGGTTTTTATATTTGTAATCCCCATCCTTTGAAGGGCTTGAATAACCGATTGGCTAATTCTTGCATTTTCCGCCTGAATACGGGAAAGATCCTCTCCCCTTGTCTCAACTCCTAAGTGTATAATTACCATATCGGGACTCATATTCATTTCACCATGTCCCGTCAGTGTCATGGTTCTGTTATGTACATTATCCGATTTATATTTTGTCATATATAATCCCCCTTTTATTTAAAAATTTTCGAATTATATTATAATATGAAATTAATTAAATAATGTGCCACAGCCAAATCCGGCCTGGCCAATTGGCCCACAGTGGGACACTGGGGACGGTCCTTTTTGTCACTCTTGATTTGTCTAACAGCGACAGTTCTCCGTGGGACACTTGATGACACTACCCCCGTCCCCTTGTCATCTCCGGTCTATAGCGATAAATTATAATCAAATTTTAATGAAATTATATTATTATTATGGTAAAATACATAAACAATCTTTATACGGAGGAAACTATGAAGTTTTTGTGGACTACAATCCTTGTGGACAATATGGATGAGTCAGTGAAGTTTTATGAAGAAGTAGTGGGTCTTAAACTGACTAAGAGATTCCAAGCCGGACCTGGGATGGAAATATCCTTTTTGGGTGAAGGGGAAACCAAGATAGAGCTCATATGCAACGAAAATTTAAAGAAATTGGAAGCAGGCAGCCGGGTGACCTTGGGCTTTAAGGTTGAATCATTGGAAGAAAAGATTAACTTTATTAAGGGAAAAGGCATAAATATACTAAGAGGCCCCATCCAGCCCAATCCTTCGATAAAATACTTCATAATAAAGGACCCCAACGGGGTAAAAATCCAATTTGCTCAGCAAATTGAATGACAAGGGGACGGGGGTACTGTCATCCCGAAGGTAAGGGTGCAAGTTGAGAGATATAGTAAAAAAGCATTTAAACAAATTAAATAAAAGAGAAGAAAAAATTTTAAATAAGAAAAAAGGTTTCATTGATAATAAATTAGAGCCTTTGGTGGACAAGGCGGAATCCTATGTGCCGGAAGGCTTGAGGGATACCTTAGATAAGGCCTTTTACAATGCCTTTAAGCTAATTTTTGAAAAGGGAACCAAGGTTATTGAAAAATCCTATAATAAAAGAAGAATTCAAGCCAATCATAATTTCCATGACTTTTCATTCAGGAAATCTAAAAATAACAAAACCTTGAAGAAAATTGACAAGCATGCTCAGAGAAGCAACTTTATCAACAGGTCCATTTCAACCATTGAAGGAGCCGGATTGGGCTTATTGGGGATGGGACTTCCTGATATACCCTTGTTCACGGCTCTTATTCTAAAGACGATATATGAAATATCCTTGAGCTACGGGTATTTGTATGAGTTAGAGGATGAAAGATTATATATATTAAGTATAGTAAATGCTGCATTAACCACAGGTGAAGAGCAAAAGAAATACAATTTCAGGGTTGATGCAATATCTCATAACATAGATAATAATTTTTCCATGAAATATGACATGGAAAAGGAAATCCAAAGAACTTCCCAAATACTGTCCGATTCCATGCTGGCATCGAAATTCGTCCAGGGGATACCCCTTGTGGCGGCGGTGGGCAGCATTGCTAATTACAGAATTATCAATAAAATCAGCAAATACGCCTCAATTAAATATAAGAAGAGATATCTGAGCAAATGATAAAACCTGTCATTTAATAATAAGGGTGGAGAAAATATGTTAAGAATTGCAATATGTGATGACGATAAACAGCTGTGCCTTGAATTGAAAAGCATGTTGAATGAAATAAGCGAAAATTCGGATGAAAATTTCGAAATATCAACTTTTTACGGCGGAGAAGAACTCTATGATTTCTTAGAGGTTGGAAACCGTTTCGATTTAATCTTCCTGGATATCGAGTTATGTGAAATAAACGGTGTTGAAGTAGGGAGGAAAATTCGAGAGGAATTAAATGACGAATTGACACAAATCGTATATATATCCGGTAAAGACACCTATGCAATGGAACTCTTTGATATAAGACCTTTAAATTTCCTTGTTAAACCCTTGGTTGAAGATAAAGTTGAGTTAGTTGTCAAAAGAGCAAGAAAATTAATAAAAACCACCAACCAGTATTACGAATATAAGGCAGGCAACGTATATTTCAATGTGCTGATTAGCGATATACTTTATTTTGAAAGCAGCGGCAGAAAGGTAAAGATTATCTTGAAGGACGGTGAAGTAAAAGAATATTACGGAAAGCTGTCGGAAGTTGAAGAAAAGCTTAAGAAAAACGACTTTTTTTCGATTCATAAGTCATACCTCATCAATTACAACCATGTTATTGAATATACATATGAATATGTAAAAATGTCCAACAACGAAATATTAGGAATCAGCCAAAACAACAGAAAGGCAGTTCGGGAAAAACTGCTGCAAAAAAAGCAGAGGATGCGCCATGTCTAACAGTTATGTAGCTGTCTACCTGATAACAAATATATTTGCTACCTACACCCTATACAGGTATATGTGCATATTTTTTGACAGGAAGGATGTTGACAAAAGGCAGGAATTTTTGTCTTATTCACTATATTTTTGCATAAACAGTTTCTTATACCTGACCTTTAATAAACCTGCCCTTACCATAACTTCAAATTTGATAATGTTTTTCCTCCTTACCTATAATTATCAGTCAACTACAAGAAACAGGCTCACAGCTGTTGTGTCGGTTTACATGATTCTGATGATTATTGAAGCTCTTGTCATGCTTATACTTCTCAGCTTCGGTATAACGGTGACTTCAGGCCATGATGCGGCCATGATTATGGGCCTCATCAGCATAAAAATTATTTCCTATATATTTATGCTGTTTTTGTCTAATTTTAAAATGATCAGCAACGACATCAAGGTATCCAACATACACTGGCTGTCCATATTCATTATACCGGCAAGCACCTTGATTCTGGTCCTGATCATGGTTTTCAGAACCTATGATTCCAATGTTAGAGAAACCATTATCAGCATAGTCCTTTTGCTGGTTATGAATGTTTTGGTCTTTTACTTTTATGACGAAATAATGAATTCCTATGAGGCAAAAATCGAAAAAACCCTTCTCAAGCAGCAAAATGAAGCATACTTGAAGCAGCTTGAAATTATAAACAACTCCAAGGAAAACCTCAAAACCTTCAGACATGATTTGATAAATCATGCCTATTCCTTAAAGTATTACATCGATAATCATGATTGTGAAGGTGCCACGGAATACTTGGATAATATATTCGAGTTTATAAATAATTCAAAGGAATATGCAAAGTCAGGGAATTCCGAAATAGACAGCATAATAAACTATAAGTTGGATTTGGCCGAAAGGCAAGGTATCAACTCGGAAGTTTACTTAGCAATCCCCGATAAACTAAATATCAGTTCTTTTGACTTAAGCATTGTTATAGGTAATTTACTGGACAATGCAATTGAAGCAGCGGCAAAGGCCGAAAAAAAGTTTATTAATATATCTGTCGAACTGGACAGGAATGTTCTTTATATCAGCATTTCCAATTCATATGACGGAAAACTGAAATTTGCAGCTAACAAATTAGCTAGCACCAAGGACGATAAAAACCATGGCTTAGGCATGAGCAGCGCAGAAAAATCCATTGAAAAATATAAGGGTATAATGAACATCCGCCATGATGACCGGGTTTTTTATGTGGATGTCTTAATGTACAATTTATAAAACCTTATTAATATCAAAATGCTTGCTGTTTCTTAAACTTTAAGTTTTGACATAAGGCCCCATTAATTATTACATGGTCAAAAAATTGACATGGATTTGTGATACAATTGCCTTACATTTAATTAGGAGGATGCCATGGATTTACAAGAATATATAAAAAAAGTATATACGATTGCATTCAGACTTACCGGTGACGAAACAGCAGCTGAGGGCGTGGCTTCTCTTGCAATTAACAGAAACGCAAACTCCATTAAAGATATAATAGATACAAACATCTTATACAAGACGGCAAGGGATGTATTCTCCATATTTTTAACGGAGCCTGATAAATACACAAGCCTTTCGGCCAATGACTGTTCGCCCGTGCAAAGGCAGTTGATGACTTTGGAACCCTTGACCAGGACAGCCCTTGTATGGAAGGATATCATGGGATATAATATAGTGGATTTGGAAACTATATCAAAATGCTCGAAGTCAGAGCTCTATGAAAAGCTGAACGCTGCCAGAAAACACCTGGTTGGGACAGTAGGGACGTACACTAAATGTCCCACATAAACGCTCCTTAGAGGTTAACTTCCGATAAGCGAAGGATTTCATGGGGAGGAATCATGAAATATAAATGTTTAGTATTAGATCACGATGATACAGCCGTTAAAAGCACGCCTGACATACATTATCCTTCCTTTGTCAAGGCTTTAAAATCATTGAGGCCGGAGATAGAATTAAGTCTCAATGATTTTGTTAACTATTGCTTTTCTCCCGGCTTCACCGGCTTATGCAGGGATATATTGAAATTCAACGACAGGGAGCAGGAAATTCAATATAAAATATGGAAGGATTACCTTTATGAAAATGCTCCGGACTTTTATCCCGGCTTTCCTGAATTAATAAAAGGATACAAAAGGGCAGGCGGGATAATTTGTGTTGTGTCTCATTCGGAAAGTTCTCATATAATTAGGGACTACACCTCCCATTGCGGTTTTGAGCCGGATTTAATTTTTGGATGGGAGCTTGATGAGGATAAGAGAAAACCAAATCCTTATGCAATAGTTGAGACAATGAAAACATATGATTTAAGCAACAGAGAAATCCTGGTAGTGGATGATTCAAAGCCGGGTCTGATGATGGCCAGAAGCTGCAATGTGGACTTTGCGGCAGCAGGCTGGTCCCACGCCCTTCCCCGGATAGAAAACTATATGAGAATGAACTCGGATTATTATTTTTCAACAGTTGATGAATTTAGTGAGTTTATATTCGACGGGGGCAGAACGGTATAATGCGTAGCCTGGCATTGTTATGAATAACTCACAAACTGTCATTCTGAGAGCTTTAGCTCGAAGAATCTAATGAGATCCTTCGCATACGCTCAGATGACAAAGGGTATTCGTTTATTGTGGTGTGGATAACACGTGATAATTCTGAACGCAGTGAAGAATCTCATGAATCTTCTGCTAAGGGTCAGATTCCATAGAATATAGACCCGCCTTGTGTTATATTTTAGATAAGGGCAGTAAAGGAGCATATATGAAAAAGAAACTGTTAATAATGCTGTATGTTGCAGCAATGCTTATATTAGTTCCCTCATTTGCCTATGGAGATGTAGGACCTAAACCTTCCGTCATAGTAAACTTTGACGGCCTTGAAGGAAAAACCTACCATGTGACTTTACTGTCCGAAGAATCATCAACAGGTCCCTACAGTGCAATTGGAAAATTCAAGGGAGACGAGAGGTATTCGGATGGGGAAGAAGGTTATGAAATCTGGAAAGAGTTTGTTGATTACCGAGATAAGGACGGCTATTACTTTTTGCAGTTTTTTAGGGATTGTACCGAAACATCGGAATTTAAGTGGACCTATTATCCTCCTCAAAGATTTAAGATTTTAGTGTATTTTCCCGAGACAGACAGCTTTGCCGTAAGCGGCATTTATGAGAGATATGCCTTTGATTCCTACTATAAGGTTGATGCAGGCGACATCGAACTTAAGCCTTCGTCCACCTATGAGGGATTAGTGGCAGTAAAAAGCTACAATTTTACTAAAGAAATCATATCCTTAATTTTAAGGATAATTGCAACCATAGCAATTGAAGTGGTTATTGCCCTGATATTCGGCTACAGGAAAAAGGCTCTTCTTAAGGTCGTATTATTAACTAATATTGCAACTCAAACAATTCTTAATATTATTCTCAATACGGTCAATTACTATTATGGAGGCCTGGCATTTTTATTGAGCTATTTTCTGGCGGAAGTTATTGTGTTTATTATTGAAGCCATCGTGTATTCTAACCTCCTTACCAAAGACAGCACCGGCAGATTAAGCAGGAAAGCTTATGCCGTATTCTATGCCTTTATAGCTAATGCAGCATCCTTTTTCATAGGAATACAAATAGCTAAGCTTATACCGGGCATCTTCTGATTTCCAAATATTTGTTGATAGACAAGGCTTTATTTGATATACTGGTTGATGAAGATGTTTTGTGTTTTAGAAAGGCGGAGGAAGCTATGTCTAATGAAAAATTATTGGTCGCTAACCTTAATACCATTGAAGCAGATATAATTATTTCGAAATTGAAATCCTATGGCATACCTGTGTTAAAAAAGTCAAAAGGCAGCGGGGAACTTATGGAAATATACACTGGCGCGAATATGTACGGGATAGACCTTTACGTACCTTCAGAAATGGCTGAGTTGGCCGAAGAATTACTGAAACCGGAAGACTAATAAGGATAGTAGCAGACCATTAATAGATAGATTGCAAATTAAGAGGACTAATGATAGTTTTTTGGGGATGGTTCTTTTTTAGTTTTGTAGTTTTTAGTTTTGTGAGTTTTGGGGACGGTTCTTTTCGGGTTCTTTTCGTTCTCAACAATGACTTTTTATGACTTTTTAGTTTTTAGGGACGGTTCTTTTCGTTCTCAACAAGAAGGATATATGTTTTTCTAAATAATTGGTATGAACCGATGAAATCTCTAAGTAAAAAAGATTATTTGAGAGCAAGAGGAACAAAAAAACCTTCTCTAATACAAAAACAACATGAAAATTTCTCAATAAAAAGATTTTTTAAGAACAAAAAGAACCGTCCCCAAAAAAAGCTTTATTAAGAACAAAAAGAACCGTCCCCAAAAACACAAAAACACACCAAAGAAAAAGTTATTATGAGGAGATAAATTTGAAGAAATATAAAGTTTGGATTCTTTTAATATTATGCGTTTTATTTTGGTCGGGCAATTATATTTTCGGCTCCTTGGTTGTCATGGAATTGACCCCGGTAGGCCTGACATTCATAAGATGGCTGTTTGCCTCCATCATTCTTTTGGCAGTCGGTCAAAGAATTGAAAAACCCGATTGGAAAGAAGTATTCAAACAGTGGCCTAAAATTTTAGGCTTATCTATGTTTGGCGTAATAGGCTATAATTTGTTTCTATACTATGCCCTTTATTATACGTCACCCCTTAATGCCGCATTGGTAAACTCATTTAATCCGGGTTTAATAGCCATAGTGTCGGCAATTTATTTAAAAGAGAAGGTTACAAAATATCATATTTTAGGAATTTTCATTTCATTCTTAGGTGTATTAATTGTTTTAACCAAGGGTAGTTTACTCCAGGCATTGACAGTTGAGTATAACAAAGGAGATTTGTTGATAATAGCTGCCATAATAGCTTGGACTGTGTATTCAATGATAAGCAAGAAACTGACAAGTGTACCCCCCATTACATCTACCGGAGTATCAGGACTTATTGCTACTGTATTGTTATTTCCTTTTGCGTTGAATAACGGAGTAAATTATTTAAATATGAGCTCCTTGGCCTTGACAGCCGCTATATACATAATTCTTTTTCCCTCTATGTTGTCCTTTGTTTTATGGAATATAGGGGTCAGGGAAATAGGTGCCGCCAAGACCGGTATATTCTTGAATTTAAACCCTGTCTTTACTGCCCTTATAAGCTGGGCAATGGGTCGCGAAATAACATTGGTCCAGATAATTGGAGGAATTTTTGTCTTTACGGGTGTGTATATTACCACTGCTTATAAAGGGAAGCCGGTGCGGATTAAATAGGGAGAGATATGGAGAAAGGATATATTCACGTTTACACGGGAAAGGGAAAGGGGAAAACAACGGCTGCCTTTGGAGTAGCCCTAAGAGCTGCCTTATCGGGCAAAAAAGTTTTTATAGGCCAGTTCGTGAAAAATATGCAATACAATGAAACCAAGATTGAAAACTACTTAGACAATATTAAAATAAAGCAGTTTGGAAGAGGCTGTTTCATAATTGAAGACCCTGAAGAAGCAGATATAGAAGCAGCCAAAAAAGGCTTGGACGAATGCGGCCTTCTTTTGTCTAATGGAGAATACGACTTGATAATTCTTGATGAAATTAATATAGCCCTCTATTATAAGCTGCTAAGGGTTTCCGATGTAATCAATGCATTAAAGAATAAAGCTCCGAAGGTTGAGGTCGTGCTGACCGGGAGGTATGCACCTGAGGAGCTCATTGAAATGGCTGACTTGGTAACCGAAATGGTTGAAATAAAGCACTATTACAAGCAGGGAGTGACTTCTAGAAGCGGAATCGACCACTGAAACTTTTTAGTTTTTAAGTTTTTAGGGACGGTTCTTTTCGTTCTCGAATTTTAGTACTTTTTTTAAACCCTTTCATATTTTTATTGCTTTTGTCGCATAAAAGGTAGGCACATTCAGCTCGTGAAGCCTTCCTGAACCGTTTGTATCTTCAAAAATATCTGCTAAAACAAAACCTGCTTTCAATTGCCCGCCTATTTGTTCTTCAATCGAATGGGAAAATTCAATCCCCCAATCATTTTCCAAGGAAAGCCGATAAAGCTCTTCATCTTTCAAGGGGTTAAAGGGCAGGCTTCGAACCAGCCTTGTCTCATCATCATCAAAAACAAAATTAATTCCGTTATCTAATCCTGCCAATAATATTCCGCCTTTTTTCAATACCCTGTAGCATTCCTTCCAAACGGGGAGAACATCCTCGATATAGCAATTTGATACGGGATGAAATATCAAATCAAATGTTTCGTCCTCGAAGGGCAGGGGTTTCGTCATATCAGCCCTTACAGTTTTTATCTCGTAATTCTCTCTTTGGGCAACCTCTATCTCACTTGCAATTTGTTTTTCCGAATAATCCAGTACGGTACATTTTGCACCTAAGGCAGCAAAAATGGGCATCTGCTGGCCTCCTCCGCAAGCAAGTCCGAGGATTTGGGCACCATTCATTTCACAAAACCATTCTCTTGGAACAGGATTTGTCGGAGTCAGCAAAACAAACCAATCATCGTTTTTTGCCCTTTCAAACACCTCATGGCTGATGGGTTGGCCCCATTCCCAGCCCTCGCCAATCCATTTGTCAATAATTTTAGAATTCACATCCGTATAAGTTTTTGAGGACGGTTCTTTTCGTTCTCCAAATTCCTTCTCTAATTTTTCCATATTGTTATCCTTTCAATTTTTTATATAAATCGCTGACTGTTGTTGTTGATAGATTACAATGCCAAGCGATTTCCTTTATAGTTCCCACATTCAGTTTTATCAATTCTTCAGCCAATTCTTCTTTTTGATGTTGCTTGATCTGGCCGACATCAGTAAATTGATATTTATTAACAAAATCTTTAGTCACATTATTAATTATGGATTGTTTTCTTTCATTTACTTCTTCTAATGTATCGATATATACAATTCTATCATCTAAATAATGAAAATCAATGAAATTCTTAGTGGAACCAAATAGACCCAATATTTTATTTAGATATACATCACTTATTAAATCTGATTGTCGCTTGAAATAATCATAAGCACTGCTCCATTTATAATCTAACATATTATGCGCAATCCCGGCCTTGATAGGATTGTTGTGTATATATCGCAATACTCCAAATAAATATTTTTCGTCCTCAACTGCTTCACTCCTGAATCTGCCTTGAAAAACATGGCCATATCTGTCCTCAGCCTTATTGTAATACATTGCAAATTTTATATTTAACTTCTTCATAAACGTCGTAAGTTCATAATTACCGGCTTTAACCAATAAATGCAGATGGTTGTTCATGATACAGTATGCAATTAAATTAAAATCTACTTCTTCCCTTATTTCCTTTATCAAATTGACTAAGCGAGATTTATATATCTCTTTTGTAAATATTTTTTCTTTATTAATTCCTCTGACCATCACATGATAAATACCTGTTTTGCTATATACCCTGGGTTGTCTTGGCATAATACCACCTCCCGGCTATAATTTGTAATATTTTACCAATAAAATTAATATAAATCAATCATTGTCAATAAATATTTATTTGGTGACTATTTGGGGACGGTTCTTTTCGTTCTCAAAAAGTCTTTCTTGCCGGGAGTTTTATGGAATTATAGCNNAAGAACGAAAAGAACCGTCCCCAAAGAAACAAAAAAACTATTGACAAAGTTGGTATAATGTATATAATGGATATATACATTATAGATGGTGATGAAGATGAATATAATAATAAGCAATTCCAGCGGTCAGCCGATTTACGAGCAAATTGTTTCTCAAATAAAGTCCATGATAATTTCAGGTCAGTTAAAAGAAGGGGAAGCCCTGCCTTCCATGCGGCTCCTTGCAAAGGAGCTGAGAATAAGCGTAATTACTACTAAGCGGGCCTACGATGAACTTGAAAGAGAAGGATTTATTGTTTCCTTTACCGGAAAAGGAAGCTTTGTTGCAGGAAAGAATTTAGAATTAATTAAAGAGCAGCTTCTGAAAGAGATAGAAGACCACATGCAGGAAATTGTCAAGTTGTCAAAGGATTGCGGCTTGAAGCTGGACGAATTAATTGAAATGATGAAATTGATTCATGAAGGAGAATAAAATGGAATACGCATTAAAATTAGACAAGGTAACAAAAGAATACCCGGATTTTAAATTAGACAATATTAATATATCTCTGCCCAGAGGGAGCATAATGGGTTTTATAGGAGAAAACGGTGCCGGAAAAACTACCACTATAAAATTGATTTTAGATTTAATTAACCGGGATGGGGGAACCATAAAGATTCTAGGTAAAGACAACAGGACCGAAATGGATTCAATCAAGGAAAACATAGGTGTCGTTTTGGATGAATCAAGCTTCCCCGAAAATTTAAACGCAAGGGAAATAAGCAGCATATTAAAAAGAATATATAAGACCTGGGATGATAACAAATTTTATAAATTCCTCGATAAGTTTTCGCTCCCCAATAATAAAAACATTAAGGATTACTCAAGAGGAATGAAAATGAAGCTGTCAATGGCAGTTTCCCTGTCCCATGATTCAAAAATTTTGATTTTGGATGAAGCCACAAGCGGCTTGGACCCTGTTGTGAGAGAAGAAATCCTCGATACCTTTTTAGACTTTATTCAGGACGAAACAAATTCCATATTTGTATCGTCACACATAATAAGCGATTTGGAAAAAATATGTGACTATATCACCTTTATTCACAAGGGGAAAATAGTATTTTCAGAAGCCAAAGACGATTTGTTGGACAATTACGGTATTTTAAAATGCTCGCCTGAAGAGTATGAAAAAATAGATAAAAGCTTTGTGATGGGAATGAGAAGAAACAAATTCGGAGTTGAAGCCTTGATGCTTAAGGATAAGATAAGGGGCTCATATATAATAGATAGAGCTTCCATCGAAGATATAATGATATTTATAATAAAGGAGCAGGTGCAATGACCGGATTGATTATAAAGGATTTGTTAAACTTAAAAAAACAAGGAAAGATATACTTATTATTAGTAGTATTTTATTTTGCCATGGGACTTGTTAATGAAAACACATCCATGTTCACCTCCATGATGACCATGGTGGCCGTATTGATACCCTTGACGGCCATGGCCTATGATGAAAGGAGCAAATGGGACAGATATGCCCTTACCATGCCCATATCCAGAAAAAATATGGTAATGAGCAGGTACTTGCTGGGCTTGATCTTTTTAATAGTTGCTTTTGTTTTATCAATGCTTGTTAATATGGTTATTTCCAATATGAAAACGGCTGAAAACACCTTGGTCGTCTTGGGCGGCTTTTCTACCGGATTAATGTTGATGTCAGTAATTTTTCCCCTCTTGTTCAAGTTCGGAGTGGAAAAGGGCCGTATCTTTATGATGATTGTGATATTCATACCGGTTGCAGCTTTGATGATGATATCTAAACTTGGAATTTCGATGCCCGATGAAGAAATTATTAAATCGGTAATTTATTTATCACCCATAATTGGAGCAGTAATATTTTTAATCTCGATTTATGTTTCTTTGTGGATATACAAGAAAAAAGAATTTTGACATGTAAAAGGGGACGGGAGTAAAATTGTAATACCAAGAACGAAAAGAACCGTCCCCGAAAAGACAGTCCCCGAAAAGACAAAGATGAAAGGAAAGAGCTGTGAAAAGAATTGATACGATAATATTTGATATGGATGGCACCTTGCTTAATTCCCTCGGAGACATCGCTGACGGTGTCAATTATATCTTGAAGAAATATGGCTATCCGCCAAGGACTTATGATGAAATAAAAAGCTTTGTAGGTAACGGAGCAGCAAGGCTTATGAGCAAAGCCTTGCCAGACGGTCAACAAACCCCTGATTTTGAAAGAATACTTGAAGAATATAAAAAGTATTATTTGGACCATAACAATATTAAAACATCACCCTATGCAGGCATCATGGACCTGTTGAGAGAATTGTCTCTAAAGGGATACAAGCTCGCAATTGTATCAAATAAAAATGATAAGAACGTAAAAAGCCTTAATAAAATATATTTTGAAGCTTATATTAAAACAGCAATAGGAGAATCAAAAGATATAAAAAGAAAGCCTGCCCCTGACATGGTTTATAAAGCGATTGCAGAATTGGGCTCAACTATTGAAAGAGCCGTATATGTAGGAGACTCGGAAGTGGATATCCTAACTGCCGAAAATGCAAACATCCCTTGTCTTTGTGTGACCTGGGGATTCAGGGATAAAGAATATCTAAAAGAACAGGGAGCTGAACACATAATAGACCAGCCCCATGAGCTTCTTGAATTTTTAGGCGAAGAACTTGTATCTGAAGGAGTATGAATGTGAAAAAAACCTATGAATTCGATGCAGTAATTTTAAAGGTTCCGGATATAGACGGGGCCTATATTGAGTTTCCCTATGACGTGAAAAAGGAATTTGGCAGAGGAAGGGTAAAAGTGTTTGCAACCTTTGACGGTGAACCCTATGAAGGGAGCTTAGTCAGAATGGGGACTCCATGTCACATAATAGGCATCAGGAAAGACATACGGGCAAAAATAAACAAACAACCCGGGGATACCATCCACGTTACAATCACAGAAAGAGATTAATATTTTTAGGGACGGTTCTTTTCATTCTCAACAATTTTCGGGGACGGCTCTTTTCGTTCTAAAAAAAAATTAAGTTAATTAAAAATAGAACCGGTATAAGACTGAAAGAGTATAAAAGAGATATACTTTCTGAGAATGAAAAGAACCGTCCCTAAAAATTACTAAGAATTAATGGAACTTTTTGTTAATTAATTACGTCTATTTAATATTGGTATAAGTTGAGGAAGTTATTATAGGAGGTCTTTGATGAATATTAAAAAATTATTGCTTTTGTTGGTCTGTTTAGGGTTACTTGTTTCATGCTCCAATAATGATGTCCAGGAGCCTGAAGGGCCTGTAGAAGAACCGGAAATTGGTGAAGAAAATGTACCTGCGGCCTGGAACATGAATTTTAATGAATTTTATGTGGATGTTCCTTTCGATATTCCTGATTACACCCCTGCTGTGGAGAAATATGAAGTTAATGAAGATTTGTCCAACCTGGTAAATGCAGGTCAATATGCGGGATTTACCGAAAACCAGATGAAATTAATTTATGAAGATGGTTTTGTCGTGTTGAAACCAAGCTATGAATATTTAAAAATGCATCATGTATACGAATTTCCCATGTACAGGGAATCACCCGTATTTATAACGGTGGATTCGGCTCTGCATTTATACCATATTTTTTACGGCAATTCTTTAAAGCTCCTTGAAGTATCTTCCTTGTACGATAAACTGCAGTCATTGACAAAAAACATGGTGGTTGAAAGCTTAAATGCCTATAATGATTCCAAGTATGCAGATTTAAAGGATGAATTGAAATTTGCAGCTGCATATTTTTTAACCGGAGCGAAATTGATTGATGCAGATTTGGAAGGTATAGAAGTTCCGGAGGAAATTGCATCTTTAACCGATGACGAGATAAAGCTTATTGAAGAAGCCTTTGATTTTGCAAGGTCCCCTATATTAGGAAAGGATTTGGATTATTCCCAGTTTACCGTGAGAGGCCACTATGCGGGAAATGAAAAATTAGGCCAATACTTTAAGACAATGATGTGGTACGGCATAAGCGGCTTTCCGGTTTTTGACGAAACAAAAACTGAGCCGGTCCTGGATATGGACAGCCTGACAAAATCAATGATAATAACCTGCCTCCTTTTAAATAATGAAAATAATTTTATTGATTTTGAAAATATCTACAATGCTACGGCTCTTTATGCAGGTATGTCGGATGATTTGGGAATTTTCGAAATAAGAGACTTAATAACTAAGGTCTACGGCCAAAATCCCGACCTGAACTTGTTTAAGGATTCATCCTACCATGATAGGCTCTTGGAGGAAGCCCTTCTGTTGCCGGAGCCTAAAATACAGCCTGAATACACCTTGGTAACTGCACCTGCAGGCAGGCAGTTCAGATTCATGGGGCAAAGATATTCTTTTGATGCGGAAGTGATGCAGACCCTTATCAAGCCTATAATAAGGCCGGTACCATCCGGGCTTGATGTGATTGCTTCCTTTGGAAGCATAAGGGCGGAAGAACTTTTGGATACTTACTACAAACCAAAGGAAGCTTGGGATAAATACGAAGAAAACTTAAACCTCATGCGGAAAAAGCAGGCTGAAATCACGGATGATGAGTGGAAGTCCGACTTATACAAGGGATGGCTGTGGAGCATTAAATCAGCTGCCGTTTCTTTTGAGGATATGGAAGGCATGCCTTCTTTCATGAGAAATCAAAAATGGACGGACAAAAACATCCATACAGCCCTTGGAAGCTACGCCGAACTAAAACATGACAGCATCTTGTACATGAAGCAGTCCGGTGCCGAGATGGGCGGAGGGCTTGAGCCGATAACACCTTATAATTATGTGGAGCCCAATGTTGAAGTCTATGCAAAACTTAAGTGGCTTGCAGAAAATACGAAAGCACAATTAGAAGCAAGAAATATGCTTAAGGATGAAATTGGTCAGGTATTGGACCAAATAATAAAAATCCAGGATACCTTGATGGTTGTTTCGGTTAAAGAGCTTACCAATCAAGCAATTACAGAAGAAGAGAACTTAGACCTCTACAGGTACGGGGGAATGATTGACAGCATAATTCAAATAATGCAGATGAACCTCATTAGGCATGGGGTTGACACCAGCAATGATTTCACTACGGCATTAATAGCTGATGTTTCAACGATTGCGCCAAACAGCCTCTTTCCAAAAGGAACCTATTTGGAAATAGGGAACGGCCTCCCTTGTGAAATCTATGTAGTATGTCAGACCAACGGAAAGACATATTTGGCAAGGGGAGCCTTGTTCAACTATTATGAATTCCTGTCTGATAAGAGGCTTACCAACCACGAGTGGCAGACAATGGTCGGAGTAAAAAGAATGGCCATGGTTTATGACGAGGAAAAGAGTATTCATGTCCCCAAGGATATATACGACGAAGCCGGAAACAGGATTCTTGAAGAAGGCGAATATGATTTTGAAAGTATAACAATTACAGGCCCTTCCGAATATATGATTCCTAAGCCGGATTGGACAGGGACATTTATATCACAGGAAGAAAACAAGGTAACCATAAAGGATATAGCTGTTAGCTGGGAGTAATATGAAAAAACTGCTAATACCGGTCATATTGATAGGGGCTGTCTGTTTACTCTTCAGGCAGCCCGAGTATTATGGCGCAGGGGAAATATCAACAGAACAAAACACCTATGACTTATATGAAAAAGACAATTATTTATATATAAAAAGAGATAAAAAATATGGCAAAATATTTGGTGAAGAAATAATTGACTATAAAATATACAACATAGATTCGGATATTGATGAAGAAATCTTGGTAATAACCAAGCATGAAGCAGGAGAATTCGGCAGTGATTTCATCATATATGACACGAAAGAAGCTGATGGGACCTTAGTGGCAAAAGAAATATACAGGCATGATTTTTCCGATATCAAACCTTGGAAGGTTGATGCCTGCAATTTGGATAATGACGGCCAGGCAGATATATTTATCGGGGTATATAAAGATACCGTATTCTATAAAGATGTGAGAAGGAGACCCTTCTTTTATTCATGGGACGGAAACCGGCTCCATAAGAAATGGTTGGGTTCATTTTTCACTGAATGGGACTTGGTGGACATAACCTTCGGGGATTATTACAATTTAGGCTATGATGTGGCTGCGGTTTTGGAAAAAAACCAGGATGCTTACAGGATAGGCATTTATCAATTCATAGGCTTTGGTTTTGAAAACATGAAAACAATAGATTCCGGGGACGGTTCTTTTCGTTCTCAAATAGATCTGCTTTTTGAAAAATAAGATTTTAGAATTTTAGGGACGGTTCTTTTCGTTCTTAAAGAAAAGTATTCAACTTACCGGGGACAATTTTAAAAATTCGAGAACAAAAAGAACCGTCCCCAAAATTCCATTAATTAATTTTTAATAATTCATTAATGATTTCATAATTTAATGAAATTACAATAGATATAAAATATCAAAATTTAGTCTGGTTGCTATTTGGAGGGATGATGAAAAAGTTTTTTACTCGTAGGAAGATTATTGTTTTTGTTGTGATTGCAGTGGTTGGAGCAATCATATTTTGGTTTGCAAGCAAGGGTTCCAAGGCGCCGGTGGTGACGGCAAACATATCAGAATTGGAAAGAAAAACCTTAGAACATGTTATTTCTGTGAAAGCGCCCCTGGAGGGAATCGAAAAGGCGGAGGTTACATCTCCTTTAAACTACAAAATAATCGATATAAGGGTCCAGGAAGGAGATTTGGTTAGAAAGGACGATGTTTTAGCCCTATTGGACAGGGACGAACTGGAAAAAGAAATTGAATACGAAGAAAATCAAATAGAATTAATCAAATTGGAAGCTCAAGAAAAAATCAAGGCTCTGCAGATTGAATACGACAAGGCATTAGCAAGCTTCAGGGACATGGAAAAAGCATATGAGCAGAATAAGGACCTGTTTGAAAACGGGGTAATAACCGAAGAAGCCTTCAAAAAGACAGAACAGGATCTGGAAAACTTAAAGATGAGCCTCGAGACTTATAATGCCGTCAACGGCAAAATACAATTGTCCCAAGCTGAGAAAAAACGCATCGAAATACAGGAGGACCAGCTTAAGCTAAAGAAGGAAGAACTTGAAAAGGTCATGATAAAAAGTCCCATTGACGGGACCGTCACCAGGGTTAATGTCAACATCGGAAGATATGCCAAGGATACCGAAAACAGCCAGGCCATGTTTGTGGTGGAAAACTTGGAAAAGCTGCAAATGAAGGCGTCCGTGAGCGAATTTGACGTGGGAAAAATTAAATTGAATCAAGAAGTAGAAATCCATTCGGATATTTTAGGCAAGGATTTTGCTAATGGAAGGGTGGCAAGGATATCCCCCACAGCGGAGCAAAAGGACATCAACACCATGGAAAGGGTGATTCCTGTTTTAATCGATGTCACAGAAAGGCCGGAAAATTTAATAGCAGGAGTAATTGCCACCGCTAAAATAAGAACCGAGAAGAAAGAAAATGTATTTGCTGTCCCATCGGGAGCCATAGTTCAGGTTGGAGAAGAATACAAAATTTACATACTAAATGAAGACAATACCGTAAGGTCTATTCCTGTAGAAATCGGACTTGAAACCGATTTGGAATCAGAAATCACGGGAGAATTATCCGAAGGAATGAAGTATGTTGTAAACCCCGATGAAACATACGAAGACGGCATGACCGTAATTCCTAACGAAAATGAGTAGGTTGATATGGACATGATGATTAGAATCGAAAACTTAAATAAAATTTACAAAACCGGCTCTGTGGAAGTCCATGCATTAAAGGATGTAAACATTGAGGTTGCCTACGGAGAATTTGTAGCCGTCATGGGTCATTCAGGCTCGGGAAAGTCAACTCTTATGAATATATTAGGATGTCTTGACAGACCCACCAGCGGCAAGTATTTTCTTGATGGAATTGATATCGATAAACAAAGCCCGGATGAGCTTTCCCTGATAAGAAACAAAAAAATCGGCTTTGTTTTTCAAGCTTTTAATTTAATACCCAGAACCAATGTCCTTAGAAATGTGGAACTTCCCATGATATACGCCAAGGTTAAGTCAAAACAAAGAAGGGAAAAGGCTTTGGAGCTTTTGGACAAGGTAGGTTTGTCGGACAGGGTAAACCATATGCCGAATGAATTATCGGGCGGCCAAAAACAAAGAGTTGCCATAGCCAGGGCTTTGGCCAACAATCCTCCCATAATACTAGCCGATGAGCCTACGGGAAATTTAGACACCAATGCATCGGAAGAAATAATGAAAATATTCAAGAACCTCAACAGGGAAGGAACCAGCATAATAGTGGTCACCCATGAACCCGAAGTGGCAAAATATGCGGACAGAATTATTGTATTTAAGGACGGATGCATAATCGAAGACTCAAGGAAAGAGGGTGGTGAAAATTATTTGGCTTGAAAATATTAAAATAGCTTTTCAGTCTATTTTATCAAATAAAATGCGGTCCCTTCTAACCATGCTGGGAATTATCATAGGAATAAGCTCGGTTATTTCAATCGTGTCAATAGGCGACAGCATGAAGGGGGTCATGGATGATATATACAAAGATTTCGGCAAAAACCGAGCCATTTTGTATGTGGGAAACATAGAGGACTTCAGATCGACGGACTTTTTCTATAACGATGATTTGGAGCTTTTAAAAGAAAGATTCAGTGAAAAGGTGGCCTATATGTGTCCTTCGGAAGCATTGAGAAGCGATGTTACGGTAGGCAGAAACACTATAAAGCTTAGCATGGAATTCATTGACTCCGGCTACGATAAGGTACAACAAATCAAAATGCTATACGGCAGGATGATAAATAACAAGGACATAGAAAGAAAGAGCAAGGTGGTCGTATTAGAACAAAATGCTGCTTTAAAACTTTTCGGAAAAGACAATGTAGTTGGAAAAACAATAAGAGTTAAGATCGACAACAATATAGAAGACCTCCTTATTGTGGGAGTTTATAAAATCGAGATATCGCCCTTTTTAGCCTTGATGCAGGGACAAAGTGCCTATGAAAACAGCTTCATACCATATACAATGCCTACATCATCAAATTATGCTTACTATGCCCTGGATATTTTCATAGATGAAAAGTATTCCATAAGTTTTACAGGGGATGAAATAATAAACTATATCGCCAGGATGAAAAACAGGATGCTTGAAAACTACTTATTTTATACCGTTGAGGAAGAGCAAACACAGGTAGAAAGCGTCGTGACCGGCTTATCAGTGGCGGTTGCAGCCATAGCAGCCATATCCCTCTTGGTTGGTGGAATCGGCATAATGAACATCATGCTGGTATCTGTTACCGAAAGAACGAGGGAAATAGGAATAAAAAAATCCCTTGGGGCAAGAACAAAGGATGTTTTATTTCAGTTTTTGATAGAATCTGCCACTCTTTCCGCAATCGGAGGTCTGGTGGGAACCATGACAGGCATAGGCTTCGTCATGATAGGGGGCTCCTTCATATCCATACCCGTGGTTGTAAATCCGGCTTCTATCATATTAGCAGTAGCATTTGCCATGGTAATCGGAATATTCTTCGGTTATTATCCTGCCAAGAAGGCAGCAAATTCAGACCCCATCGAAGCCTTGAGATATGAATAATAAAAAACCAAAAAGGAGTGATACTGTGAGCCTGACGGAAGAACAAAAGAAACATTATGCAAGACATATAATAATACCTGAAATAGGCCAACAAGGTCAAAAAAAGCTTCTTTATTCGACTGTTTTGGTGTATTGCGAAGATATAAACAGCTTGTGGCCTCTGGCATATTATCTTGCTGCTTTGGGAATAGGGAAAATACTATGTGATTTAAAGGATAATAGGGGTGCAGGCTCCTTATTCGCTGATGTAATGGATTTTAACAATGATACATCAATTGACTATCTCAAGGGAAATGACAATTCCGGAGATTTTTCGGAGGAGAAGGAAAGGGTCATCCCCCCGAGCTTTTGCAGGATTATTCTTGGAAATTACGACTATGTCAAGAGTTTGGCAGCTAAATTGTTAAATGAAAAATATATACCTACTGTTATATCGGTTAATAACCAATGGAAGGGTACCCTGCAAACTTTTACGGATGAGGATTCGTTTAAGAGTTTTGTAACCTTAACAGCAGGTAACAATACATTGGATTCAGGCCAGCCTTTTTTAGCAAACGGATTCTCTGCCGCCCTTTGCGCTATCGAATGCCTTAAGCTTTGCCTTAACATAGGCAACGTAAGAAAAGATATGCTGTTATTTGATTTGCTTAATATGGAATTTGAACAAGCAGATAGTAAGGTTAACCTGTTTGAATTCTTGGATGAAGCAGATAGAACGGATATAAAACAAAAATTGTCAGATGCAAAAGTCCTGATTGTAGGTGTGGGAGGATTAGGCTCTCCGGCGGCCTGCGGGATGGTAATGGCTGATATCAAAAATTTGGGCTTGCTGGATTTAGATGATGTGGAAATAAGCAATTTAAACAGGCAAATACTCCATTCCTTCTCGCGGATTGGCATGCCGAAGGTAAGTTCAGCAGAATTTATGCTAAAAAAACTTAATCCCAAGGTGAGTGTTAAAACTTATTCAACTGAATTAGAATGGGATAATGCAAGCGAAATTTTTTCCGAATATGATTTGATTATTGCCGCTGTTGATAATATACCTTCAAGGTATTTAATAAATGACGCATGCTATTCATTAAATAAACCTTTTGCGGAAGCAGGGATTTATAAATTTAACGGTACTGCAACCACCCTTGTTCCCAACCAGGGACATTGCTACAGGTGTTTATATCCCAATTTTGACACCGGCAATTTATCAAGTGATAAGAGTGTTTTAGGCCCTGTTCCGGGAGTTATGGGATTCATACAAGCGGCAGAAGCTATGAAGATATTATCCGGCTTCGGAAAAACCTTAAAAAATAAATTGCTTTTGTTTGATGCATTTGATATGGATTTTAATGTAATTGATGTTGCCAGAAATCCTAAATGTCCAACATGCGGGGAATAAAATTTTAGGGACGGTTCTTTTCGTTCTTATTTCAAGAACGAAAAGAACCGTCCCTAAAAAGTTGAGAACGAAAAGAACCGTCCCCAAAAACGGCGAATGATTGAATTATTTTTGGATATACTAATAAAAATAATTCATCATGGAGGCGGCTATGAAAAAATTTTTATTGATATTATGCGCATTGATGCTTTTATTATCAGCATGTGCACCGGATGACGGGAATTTAAATGAAGATGAAACTAATGAAGGTATTGATGAACCTATTGACGGTAACAACACCGGCGCAAATGCAGATAATGATACATTTGACGGCGAGGAAAGAACATTGACGGGAACAGCCCAAGGGTACGGAGGAGAAATAACCGTAACCGTAGTAGTTAACGGGGAAGATATAGTATCGGTTGAAGCAATGGGAAAAGATGAAACGGAAGGTGTTGGCTCCTTAGCAATAGAACAATTGCCTGACAAGATAGAACAAGCGGATTCAACAGATGTTGATGATATATCCGGCGCGACAAAAACAAGTCAGGGCATAAAGCAAGCAGTTGAAAATGCACTGAAAAGCGATATCCAGTCAAAGCAAAACCAGCCATAGGCTGGTTTTAATCATATATGGAGGATAGAATCAATGATGTAGAAGATTCTCTTATGCAGTCGATTTTGTGAAGTTCATCTTGAATAGCCTTTAATCCCGCAGGTGCCATGCACCTTACCTTCATAAGGATGCACCAGGTTCCCGTGACAATATGGCACTCTTCTATCACCAAATCCGGAATAATTAAATTCTTAAGCTGCTTCAAAAGCCTGTCATAGTCATCGGTCCGGACCCTCAGAGAGATTATGGCATAAGTGGTGTAGCCAAGCTTTGTCCAGTCAATAACTGCCTTGTAGCCGGCAATGATGCCCTGGTCTTCCAATTTTGCCACCCTGTTGTGTATCGCAGGCCTTGATAAATTTAATCTTTTTGAGAGCTCCTCGTGAGAGATTCGTCCCTCCTTTTCCATGTTTTTTATAATTTGCAAGTCTAAGAAATCCATACTAACCCCTTGTCTAATCGTAATTTTATTTTAGAAATCAAATACTATCAGTTCCAATATATCACAAAAAAATACAACTTGTAAATGTTTAATTATTAAGATTTTGAAAAAAATATAAAATGTTTATGCAAACAATTACAAGTCGGAATATATAGCAATATTTTGGCAAATATAAGACAAGAGAATGTTTTATTGGAGGATTTTTTCATGAAATATAAATTAATGCTGCTGATAATTTGCTTGCTTATATTGGTGCCGGCTTGTGCCCCAAATGACAATGGAGCCGATGACAACATACCGGACAAGGAAGAAGAAGAATACGGCAAGTATTCTCACAACGGGAGAATTGTTAAGGTGGATAAAGGCGGCTTTCATGTAGAAAGCGACGAAAAGGTAGAGTTTTTCAATGTAGATGAAGGAGCAAGGGATAATTTTTATGTTGGTGAATATGTGAGACTCAATTCAAAGGACGGCGATATTTATGATGTGGCCTTGGACGAAGAATTTGATTATACAGCCGTAATGAAAGCAGATATGTTTGATGAGGATGAAAGGTTGGACTTAAGGGTTGAAAAGATATCAAGAGATGAAACAGGGACAATGAGGATAATGGGTTTGGCTGCAGACAATAAGGAATATGATATAATAACAGGTCCGGAAACGGTTACAAATTTTGCTTATTCAAGATTGAAAACGGGTGATGAAATCATCGTGTATCCCGAAAATATTTCGGGAGGTACGACGGCAAGGGTTGAAGCAAAGGCAGTTCTTAAGGACATGACCGATTGACAAAATAAAGGGAATAGTTTAAAATATATATGAAATGAGCCTATAGACAAGAGATATGAGGAGGTAAGTTTCGGCACTTTAATATGCTGAAATTTACCTTTGTTTTATAAGGAGAGAAAACCATGAAAAAGATTATAATTACCGGAGATACTTTAACCTTAGAAGAGGTGGCTGCAGTTTGCAGAAATTATGAAGAGGTAGAACTATCGGATTATGCGGTACAAAAGATAATTGAGTCCAGGAAGGTTGTCGATGAATTTGTGGAAAATGAAAAAGTGGTTTACGGCATTACAACCGGCTTCGGAAAGTTCAGCGACGTGACCATATCCAAGGAAGAATCTAAAACTCTCCAGGAAAATTTGATAATAAGCCACGCTGTAGGTGCCGGGAAGCCCTTTGAAACGGAAGTTGTTCGGGGGATAATGCTTTTGAGAATTAACAACTTGGCCAAGGGTTACTCGGGTGCCCGTTTGGTTACTGTTCAAACAATGATTGAAATGCTGAATAAAAGAGTACATCCCATCGTACCTGAAAAAGGGTCTCTTGGTGCAAGCGGGGATTTGGCTCCCTTGTCTCACATGGTCCTGCCCATGATCGGCCTTGGACAGGCAGAATACATGGGTCAGGTAATGACCGGCAAGGAAGCCATGGAAAAGGCAGGAATTCCCGTAATTGAACTTACTGCCAAGGAAGGTCTTGCTCTGATAAACGGGACCCAGGTCATGACTGCCGTTGGCGCCTTGACCCTGTATGATGCCTTAAATATCGTAAAGGCGGCGGACATTGCAGCAGCCTTAAGCTTTGAAGCCCAAAACGGAGTAGTGGATGCACTTGACTACAGGCTCCATGAAATACGCCCCCACAAGGGCCAGATTGAAACTGCAAAAATACTGTCTGAGCTTCTGGCAGGAAGCAAAATGACGACAAGGCAGGGAGAAATCAGGGTACAGGATGCTTATTCCCTAAGGTGCGTGCCCCAGGTCCACGGGGCAAGCAAGGATGCCATAAGCTATGTGAAGGAAAAAGTGGAAACTGAAATGAATTCGGTTACAGATAACCCCATAATCTTTCCTGAAACCAAGGAAGGCATTTCGGGAGGCAATTTCCACGGCCAGCCCATGGCCCTTGCCTTTGACTTTTTGGGTATTGCCCTTGCAGAGCTTGCCAATATTTCAGAAAGAAGAATTGAAAGATTGGTAAATCCCGCCCTTAGCGGATTGCCCGCATTTTTGGTTGACCATGGGGGATTGAATTCCGGATATATGATTGTCCAATATTCAGCGGCTGCCTTAGTTTCCGAAAACAAAATACTTGCCCATCCTGCATCCGTTGATTCCATACCATCCTCTGCTAATCAGGAAGACCATGTTTCCATGGGGACAATTGCAGCCAGAAAGGCAAAAGAAATCATGGAAAATGTACGAAGGGTTTTGGCAACCGAGATATTGTGCGCCTGTCAGGGAATAGACTTAAGGGGAAACAAGGGCTTAGGGGCCGGAACAAAAATAGTTTACCGGGAAGTAAGGAAGCTGATACCCATGTTAAAAAAAGACAGACCCTTGTATGAGGATATCAACAAGTGTGAGGAGCTAATCATTAACGGAACAATTACAAAGATCCTTTAATTAGAATGACATAATTTTTTTCTGTATTGTGGATTCTTAGCTTTGGATTTAGGATAACATAGTAAATGGCGCCAGGCACCAAGAACTTGGTGCCTGGTGCCATTTACCTTTTTTTATTGAAAAACAGATGCTTGGGTGTTATAATTAATCAAATTAAAAAAACGTGGAACAAAATAAAAAACAGTATCGTCTAATAGATAACCGAACGGGGTGGAATAATGAATATTAATGAAAGGTGGCTCATAGAGGAAAGTAAAAAGGGAAATATTGATGCTTTCGAGCAACTGATCAAGGATTACAAAAAAAGCGCCTACAACATTGCCTTGCGTGTAATGAGAAATGTTGAGGACGCAGAAGATGCTTCCCAGGAAGCACTGATAAAAATTTATAAAAACATTAATAACTTCAATATGGAGTCCACCTTTAAAGTGTGGATGTACAGAATAGTAGTAAACACCTGCATAGATTTTAAGCGCAGAAAGACCATAAATGCGATATCCATAGATGAAACCATAGACTTAGGTTCAGGAAGGGAAATTCAAAGAGAAATAACCGATGAATCAAGCAATCCGGATGCTTTAATCGAAAGGAATTATGATACACAGCTGGTAAATGATGCAATCAACATGTTGGAGGATGATTTTAAAACAATAATAATACTGAGAGATATAAAAGGCTTCACCTATGATGAAGTATCCCAAATACTTAACTGTAATTTAGGAACGGTGAAATCAAGGTTGTCAAGAGCCAGAAAGAAACTGAAGGAAATTTTGGAAAAGGAAATGAAAGCTGATAGCTAAGGTGGTGATTAAATGAATTGTAATGAGATAAGCGATAAATTGTCATTATATATTGATGATGAATTGAGCAGTGAAGAAATGAAGCAAGTGGAAGAACACTTGAATTCCTGCGAAAATTGTCAAAAAGTCTTGGATGAGTATAGAAATTTAATATCAGTGTTGAAGAACTTGCCTGAAGAAGAGCCACCTGAAGGTTATTGCGAAAGACTTCATGAAAAGCTTTTGGCGACCGGGTCTCAAGCCCAAAACAAGGGACCGGTTTCGAAAATAAAGGGTTTCAACCGCAGCAAGTGGCTGAAATACGGAAGTATAGCCGCTGCTTTGGTATTGGTGGTTGCAGTAGCCGGCATAAACAATATGGGCAGACTGGGAATGAAAGCTGAAAATCAATCTGCCTATGATATGGCAACAGCAGAATCACCTGCCGAATACTACGGCGGTGCCCCTGCCCCATCTTCGGCACCTCAACCGGAAACAGCTATGCCTGAAGAAGCTGCCGGGATGGAGTATGACGGTGATTATAAGTACAACAGAGGGGAGCTTTCCTACCAATCAGATGACTCAATAATGATTACATCCTTAAAAGAACAAAAAGAGATGAAAATAATCAAGACAGGTACGATTTCTGCTCAGACAGAGGACTATGACAAGTTTTTGAACGATTTGTCCATGAAGGTAAATTCTTTGGGCGGATTTTTGGAAAGCAACAACACTGAAGTATACCAGGTCTATAATGAGAAAAAGCTGATGTACGGAAGTCTCAGAATCCGGGTTCCCCAGGAAAGCTTTTATGAATTGGTGGATTATCTGGAAAATACCGTTGACGTAAGAAGAAAGAACATCAATGAAACAGATGTGACCAAGGAGTATTACGAGAAAGACAACAAGGTAAAGAACTTAGAGGTTCAAGAACAGCACTTAAGAGACTTGTTTGAAAAGGCAACAACGGTTGAAGAAATGCTCCTTATAGAAAATGAGCTCAGAAGGGTCAGGACCGAAATAGATGCTTTAAACATGAGTTTGAGCGACATAAACGACAGGGCTAAAATGTCAACAATAAATTTAGAAATTGAAGAAGTGATGACGGCAAGCCTCACTTTAAAGACCAAGGATAGTGTATGGGACAGGTCAAAGGAGGGTTTTATCAACACGGTTAACGGTATTATAAGGGCTGTGGAAAACTTTATCGTGGGTATAGTATCAAGTTCACCCATACTGATTCCGGCAGTTGTCATCTGCATAATCGGCTTCCTTAAATTTAGAAAGTACTGGAAACGAGGAATTTAACGGAAATGTCATCCTGTCCACCGGGGACGGTTCTCCCTGTCTGCCAGGGACGGTTCTCGTTGGACATTTGATGACAGCACCCCCCGTCCCCTTGTCATAATCCCCTTCAGGCGAAGGGGATTTTATTATGTCTAAGTTTTTAATTTGTCTACAAAATATTACAAAACAGCATGTTTAAATAAGTTATAATTTTGCCAACGATTAATAAATCATAAAGGGGGATTAAAATGCGCAATAAGAAAGTAATATTCATTTTATTAATTGCTATGTTAACCACTTTATTTCCGGTGCAAGCGTTTGCTGACAGCCCGGTGGCAGATACGGTGTATGTAAATGGCAATATTTATACTGTAGATGAAAACTTTTCTAAAGCACAAGCTATTGCGGTAAAAGGCCAGTATATTATCGGAGTTGGAAGTAATGAAAATGTTAAAAAATTTGTGGGAGAATCGACAAAAGTAGTAGATTTGCAGGGAAAAACAGTTATTCCCGGTTTAATTGAAGGACATATGCATTACCCTGCTGAAGGGCAAAAATTACTTGAATTAGATGTATTCTGGAAACCCAAGGATGTAATATTAGCGGCAGTTAAAGCAGAAGCAGACAAATTGCCGGATGGTGAATGGATAACCGGGAGCGGCTGGAACCAGGAAGTATGGGATGTACCTGAATTTCCATCTAAGGAAGATTTAGATGAAGTTTCTCCAAACAACCCTGTTGCCTTAACAAGGACATGCGGGCATGCAATTTGGGTAAATTCTTTAGCTCTTGAAACAGCCGGAATAACTAAGGATACTCCGGATCCTCAAGGGGGAGAAATTCTAAAGAATGAAAAAGGAGAACCCTTAGGTGTATTGACCGATACTGCCGCTGACTATGTTACGGAAAAGATTCCACCTTTTACGGCAGAAAGAAAAATGGAAGCCTTATTGCTGGCACAAGATGAGTTGTTCTCTTATGGACTGACAACTTCTTTGGATGCAGGTTCAAGTGTTGAAGATATCCAACAGATGAAGGAATTGTACGAATCAGGGGATTTGAAAATCAGGCTGTATGTTATGGTAAATACCGGTCCTGATGCTGAGGTTTATTATGAAAAAGGTCCTGAGATCGGGCTTTATGATAAGAGAATGACTATAAATTGTATTAAATTTTTCACGGACGGTTCCTTAGGTGCAAGAAGTGCATGGTTGCTTGAAGAATATTCAGACAGACCCGGTCATGTTGGAAACAGCAGGTATACTTATGATGAGTTTTATGAATTAATAAAGGAAGTTAGAGAACATGGTTTTCAAGCTTCAACTCATGCAATAGGGGATGCGGCAAACAGACTGGTTGTGGATACATATGAAAAGGTATTGAAAGAGAATCCCCTCGATGACCATAGGTTTAGAGTCGAACATTTCCAAATTGCAACTTTGGAAGACATTCAAAGGATAGCAGACTTAGGAATTATTCCTGCAATGCAGTCAGTACATGCAACTTCAGACAAAAATATGGCTGAAGACAGGGTTGGCCCGGAAAGAATCAAAGGCGGATATGCGTGGCGTAAAGTTTTAGATACAGGCAATATTATAGTTAATGGTTCGGATGCAAATGTGGAGCTTGTAAATCCATACCATGGTTTATATGCAGCCGTAACAAGAAAGGGAAGGGACGGAGAACCTCAAGGCGGCTGGTATCCGGAAGAATGCATGAACCGTGAAGAAGCTCTTCGTTCATTTACGATTTGGGCAGCCTATGGACAATTTGAGGAAGATATTAAAGGTTCTATTGAAGTTGGAAAATTAGCTGACTTTGTTGTATTAGACAGGGATTATATGACATGCCCTGACAGGGATATAATGAATATACTTCCTTTAGCAACTATAGTTGGCGGGGAATTAGTATATGAAAAGGATAATTCGCAGATAACCGTAATGCTTGAAGGTTTGCCGATAGGCTTTGACAGTGTTCCTATACTTGAAAATGGAGTAACATTTGTTTTAGCAAAGAATTTATTTAATGCTCTTGAACTAGAATATACCTATAATGAAGATAGCAATAAGTATATTGTTAAGGGGATGGAATTTGCCGCAAGAGGTGATTATGTTCCTCTTCGTTTGGTTTCAGAAGCATTGGGGTATAAGGTTAACTGGTATCAAGACAGCATGTCTGCTTCAATAGCAAGGTAATTAGTGTCATCCTGAGGGCTTTAGCCCGAAGGATCTCTTGAGATCCTGTGCTCGGGAATTTCCCGAGCCTTTTTGTTTCGACAAATTTTCTTTATTGATTTGCATAAGTATGGTATAATTAAGTATAAAATAAAAAGAAAGAGGCAGATTATGAGTCAAAGTATTGCAGATATGCTTAATGATAAATCAAGGGAACAGATGAAAAGCCTGATTAATACAAACAAAACTATTGCAGAGCTCAGGCCGGGAGAAAAGGCCGACGGCTTTTATCTGATTAAGTATTATGAAGTGAAGAAAACTACCAACGGAAAACAATATATTGATATAGATTTAGTGGACAAAACGGGTGAAATAAATGCAAAGGTGTGGGATTACTCCTATGAGGCAGAAAAATTAATCGAAGAAAACCCAATCGTCAAGATAAGGGGAGAAGTCCTGGAATGGAATGGAGTCAGGCAGCTCAAGGTCAACAAAATAAGAGAAAAAAGACCTGAAGACCAGGTCCGAATTCAAGAATTAATACCTGCGGCACCCATTGAACCTGACGAAATGCTTGAAGATGTAAAGTCCTATATAAAGAAAATCAAGGATACGGAAATCAGAAACTTAACTTACAATATCCTTAAAAAATATGAAAATAAACTCTACTATTATCCGGCAGCAAAAAGAAACCACCATTCCTACAGGGGAGGGCTTTTATATCATATACTCCGCATGCTCCGGTCAGGAGAAAAGCTGTGTCAGGTATATGATTTTATAAATGCCGATTATGTATATGCCGGAGTAATACTTCATGACATGTGTAAAATACTGGAAATGGAATCCGATGAATACGGCATAGTAGCTGATTACAGCATGGAAGGCAAATTGTTAGGCCACATAATCCAGGGCATAAAGGAAATTGATACAGAAGGCGAAAAGCTTGGTATAGACAGGGAAAAAAGTATTCTTTTACAGCATATGGTATTGTCCCACCACTATGAGCCTGAGTTTGGCAGCCCCAAAAAGCCAATGACACCTGAAGCGGAACTTCTGCATTTTCTGGATATAATTGATGCCAGGATGTTTGATTTTGAGCATTCATTAGAGACAATAGAGCCGGGACAATTCACCGATAAAATATGGCTTTTGGATAACAGAAACCTCTACAAATCAAGGGGATGATGACAAGGGGACGGGGGTATTGTCATCATCTCAAAGAACGAAAAGAACCGTCCCCGGTGAACAAAAAAAGATTCTTAATCCGTAAGATTAAGAATCTTTTTGCTTATACCTTCTTCTTTTTTGTCTTATCCGGATTGGTTTTTGAATTTGTTTTTCATTTCTTGCGATTTTTTCCTGTTGGGGGGGAGTCTTGGTATCATCAAAGTCAGCACTTATAAATATTTCTTCCTCAGGAGGCTCCTTTGAATCATCCGGTTTATTTGAAGAAGACATGACATCATTAATCATGGGCATAAATGTCTCCAATAAAGAGCTTAAATCAGGATTATCCTTATTGCCGGTAAGAGATGAGAGAATCTCGTTAATATTTTTGCCATCACCCTTGCCTAAAGAAGCAAGCACTTCGTTTAAGCCTCCGGTTTTAGCCATATTCATTGCCAGGGCACTCATGATTTTTTCCATGTTACCTGCTAACAGGGGCTTTGCCATCAGTTTTGCGATAGGAATATTACCGTTTTTCAATAATGCCGTTATCTTATCCACGGGTGTTTTGGCATCTAAGGCAGTGATGGGGGCATAATTTTGTGCCCTGTTTATGAAGGAGTACATGCTCAGCAGGGTGCTTGCTTTTTCCACTGCCGGCAGATATGTATTTACCTTTGATACAGTCTGGGGTGAAGTTAAAGGGGCAAAGGTCCTGACCATGCCTATCAAGCTTTCCATCTTTTCAGGATTCTTAATTATCCCTTGGGTTAAGGTCCTGCCCGTTCCCGAAAGCTTGGAAACAACACCGCTTAATTGCTTGCTGTCAAGAATGTACTTAGCAGCTAAAAAATATAATAATATTTGAACAGGAATAGTATCACCTTCTTATAGATATCTCCATATATGATATTCTGACGGCAGGATTATGTTACATGATAAACACTGGCCCGCAGGCAGAAAATTGTAATCAAACGGCATCACCGGCATATTATATAACATATAGGAGGTAGCCGGATGTCAAATATATTTAGAAATGATAGTGAAATCAATAAAATCAAGGAGAGCAAGGAATTTAAGGATGCGGAAGCTAAAGCTGAAGACTTTATGAAAAACAAGCAGTTCCAAGACTTTAAAAAGAAATATGAAGGCAAATCGGAAGAAGAAGTTTTGAGGGATGCAAGAGAAATGAGCAAAAAACTCAAACAGCAGTACGGAGAGAAGGAATACAAGAAAAAAATTGAGGATTTGAGAAATTTTGAGAGATTCCTGACCCCGGACCAAAAAAGAAAAATGAGAAAGTTTTTGGATAATCTTGAAGATTAGGGAGCAAGCCTCCCTTTTTAAGCTTTTCCAATAAAAATGCCATACTTCAACAGGCGCAAACTGTACGTATTATTCAGACATTACGAATAGTTTGTGGCAAAACGGTACAACGTTTTCAAAAATAGTTTGACAACCCATTTATATTCAATTATAATGAGGTTACATATTTTTTAATTGTATAATTAGGAGGGACAAGTAATGAAGAGATTTATAAGCTTATTGCTGGCATTAGTGATGGTGTTGTCATTGGCAGCATGTGGACAGCAAACACAAACACCGCCGGCACAAGAACCTGCTGAGGAGCCGGGCGGAGAAGAACCGGCAGAACAACCGGCAGGAGAAGAACCTTTTGAAGGCATTATAGCCATCGTAACGAACACCCTTTCTCAAAACGAGGAAGAATACCGTTCAGCTGAACAAATGGTTCAAAAATACGGCGAAGACAAGATCATGCACGTGTTGTGGCCTGATAACTTCATGACCGAACAAGAGCAAATGATTTCTACAATAGCAAAGATAGGCGCTAACCCGGATGTTAAGGGATTGATAATAAATCAAGCTGTTCCGGGAACAAATGCAGCAGTAGATAAGCTGTTGGAAACTCGTGATGACATCTTTATCGTTTACTGTACACCACAGGAAAACCCGCCTGACGTTGCTGAAAGAGCAAACTTAATACTTAATCCTGACGAGTTGAAGATGGGAGATGCCATCCCTGTACAAGCTCAGAAATTAGGCGCAAAAACTTTGGTACACTATTCATTCCCGAGACATATGTCAATCGTAATGCTTGCTGCAAGGCGTCAGTTAATGATGGACAAATGTGAAGAAATCGGATTAGAATTCTACGATGCAACGGCACCTGACCCGACAAGCGACGTTGGAGTACCGGGAGCACAGCAGTTCATACTTGAAGACGTGCCGAAATTAGTTGACAGATTTGGAAAAGATACGGCCTTCTTCTCAACAAACTGCGCAATGCAGACTCCGCTTATCAAAGCAACAAGCGATGTAGGAGCAATTTATCCGCAGCCTTGCTGCCCGTCACCATACCACGGATTCCCGTCCGCTTTAGGTATTGAGTCTACAGGATATTCCGTTGAAGCTATGGAAAAAGTTATAAGCGAAACAGCAAAAGCATTGAAGGCAAAAGGAGTTTTAGGAAGATTCTCAACATGGCCGGTACCTGTTGCCATGATGAATACAATAGCATCCACCGAATATATTATTGAGTGGCTTAATGGCAACGTAGGTGATGAGCTTGACGTAAAAGTTCTTGAAGAAAAAATGGCTGATTACGCAAAATTATCAGTTACAACAAGCCCATACACAGAAGAAGGATTAGAAATTCCTCATTTCAGATTAATCATGATGGACTTCTTAACATACGGAGAAGAACATATCATTAATTAATCAAATTTAATACTATAAATAAACTATGTAAGTATTAAGGAATGTTTCAGAATTTCTTACTAGGAACTTCTGGTACATTCCTTTGCTAATTAGTAATGTCATAATTGAGGAGGTAATAATGAGTGATAACCTTCTAAGATTAATTAATGTTTCCAAAGAATATTCAGGAAACAAGGTGCTTAAGGATATTAACATAGAGCTTAAAAGAGGCCAGATCCATGCCCTGATAGGTGAAAACGGGGCCGGTAAATCAACCTTGATGAATATTCTCTTTGGAATGTCGGTGATTCATACAACCGGCGGATTTGAAGGAACCATAGAAATAGAAGGCAAAGTCGCAGATATCAAGAGTCCCCATGATGCCATGGACTATGGGATCGGCATGGTTCATCAGGAGTTTATGCTCATTCCCGGCTTTACCATCATGGAAAATATCAAGCTCAACAGGGAAATTACAAAACCTAACCTAGTGAGCTCTATATTCGGGAAACGACTGGAAACACTGGATATAAAAAGAATGAACGAGGACACGAGGAAAGCCTTGGATGTACTGGACATGAACATAGAAGAATATGTCCAGGTGGCAGGCCTTCCGGTGGGTCATATGCAATTTATAGAAATTGCAAGGGAAATCGATAAAACAGGATTGAAGATCCTTGTTTTTGATGAGCCCACTGCAGTTTTAGCTGAAGCAGAAGCTGCAAATCTGTTAAAAGCAATTAAAAAACTTGCCGGTCAGGGTATCGGTATTTTATTTATAAGCCACAGGCTTGATGAAATTATAGAAGTGGCTGATGTTGTAACCGTTTTGCGAGACGGAGAGCACGTAGCCACAAAAAATATAAAAGACACCAATAAATATGAAATAGCCCAGTTGATGGTGGGAAGAAGCATAGCCATAGACAGGGAAGAAGGAAGAAACAGAAATATTGTTGATGAAACAATATTAGACATAAAGGATTTACAGGTTGCAATGCCCGGCGAAAGAGTAAAGGGTGTTGATTTAACAGTGAAAAAAGGCGAAATAGTAGGCATAGGCGGACTTGCAGGCCAGGGGAAATTAGGCATAGCCAACGGTATAATGGGAATATTCCCTGCAAAAGGTGATGTTGTATTCAAAGGCAAAAAATTAACTTTGAATGATCCCAAATCTGCAATTAATTCAGGAATCGCCTTTGTAAGCGAAGACAGGAGAGGGGTCGGCCTCCTCTTGGATGAATCGATAGAATCAAATATTGCATTTACGGCAATGCAGATAAACAACGAATTTTTAAATAATTTTGGTCCCGTTAAACTGAAGGATTCCGCCAGAATAAGAGCCCATGCCAATAAAATGATAAAGGATTTGGATATAAGGTGTACCTCCTCCATGCAGAGGGTAGGCAGCCTGAGCGGGGGCAACCAGCAAAAAGTGTGTGTTGCAAGGGCATTGACATTAAATCCCGAACTTCTCTTGGTTTCCGAGCCTACGAGGGGAATTGACATAGGGGCCAAAAAATTAGTCCTTGACTTACTCAAGCAGCTTAATAATGAAGGTATGACCATTATTATGACTTCTTCTGAATTAGCTGAATTGAGAAGCATATGCGACAGAATTCTGATAATTTGCGAAGGCAAGGTAGAGGGAGAGCTTCCGCCCGATGCACCTGATGCTGAATTCGGCTTGATGATGTCAGGCAGCGCAAATGGAAATTCAGAAGGGAGGGAAGCATGATGGTAGAAGTAAAAGGAAAGAAAACCACTTTCAACGATATAGTAAATAAAATCGGATTTCCTACAATTTTTATAGGCGGTTTCTGGGTACTCCTGCTTATTGCCGGAGGCGCCTTAGGTATATCCGTCATAACCTTGTTAAGCGACACGATAAAGCGTGCCGGTATGAACGGCATATTGGTATTGGCAATGGTTCCGTCGATTCAATCGGGAACAGGTCCTAACTTTGCCTTGCCGGTAGGTATAGTGTGCGGCTTATTTGCCTTAGTCTGCTCGATAGAATTCGGATTTACGGGCTGGGCATGGTTATTTGTAGCAATTGCTTTTGCCATACCCTTGGCGGCCTTTGTAGGCTACTTGTACGGTAGGCTCTTAAATGCAGTTAAGGGCTCGGAAATGACAATCGCCACCTATACCGGATTTTCAATAGTAGCTGCCATGTGTCTGGCCTGGCTCATGATACCCTTCAAAAGCCCCAACATGGGATGGTTTATAGGAAAGGGATTAAGGGAAACAATCCAGCTTGATGCAATCGGCGGAGCGCAGATATTGAGCAATTTCTTGAGGTTTTCATTATTTGCGGAAGAAGGATTGATCGCCGTAAACAGTGAAACCGGAATAATTATCCCAACGGGAATGCTTTTATTGTTCTTAATATGTTGCACCATAGTTTGGCTGTATTTTAGGTCAAAATCAGGTATAGCCATATCAGCGGGAGGTATAAATCCGAAATTCGCCCAATCTTCTGGTATAAATATAGACAGGTGCAGGATAAAAGCAAATGTTTTGTCTACGATTTTAGCAGCCATCGGTATTATTGTTTATTCCCAGGGCTACGGCTACGCCCAGCTTTATACGGCACCCTTGATGATGGCATTTGCAGCGGTTGCCGCCGTATTAATAGGAGGAGCTTCGGCTCAAAGAGCAAGGGTATCCCATGTAATAATTGGCGTACTAATATACCAGGGCCTGTTTACAACTGCCCTTCCCGTAGCAAACCAATTGTTTGAAGGAACAGACTTATCCGAAATACTCCGAATGATAATCCAGAACGGAATTATCCTCTATGCTCTGACAAAGGTTAAAGGAGGCGATAATTAATGAATAATGCAAATATCTCCGATAGATTAAATACATCCAAAGTATCAACCTGGCTGGCGGACAATGTCGTTTCATTAATATTCGTTGCCTTTACTTTATTTGGATTCTTGGTGTCAGACGGGGTAACTATGAACTTTTTCCTTACGGAATTATCAAGCCGTTTTTTCAGAAACGCATTTCTTGTTTTATCCTTGATAATACCGGTAGTGGCAGGTCTGGGACTGAACTTTGGAATAGTTGTCGGTGCCATGGCAGGACAAATAGCCCTGGCAATCGTGATATATTTCGGATGGGGCGGTCTAAACGGACTATTGTTAACAATGCTTATTGCCCTGCCCATCGCAACCCTGTTCGGGTACCTGACAGGTCTATTATACAACAAGACAAGGGGCCAGGAGATGATTGCCAGCCTTATGGTAGGTTATTTTGCTAATGGAATATATCAATTTTTGTTCCTCTTTGTTGTAGGCGTTATAATAAAAGTTCCCAGCACCCATCCCATGATAAAACCTGACGGGGTTGGGGTGAGAATGACCGTGGACATGGGAGCCTATGATAAAGGCGGACTTAAATACGCCCTGGACAAAATTTGGGAGATCCCCTTCATGTGGGCCATATTAGTTGTCTTTGCGGCAATCCTTTTGTTACAGATCTGGAAAATAATAAGAAACAAAAAGAATCCCGCCTTGTACAGGCATAACAAGACAATGACGGTAATAAACATCATCCTGTCCTTGGTTATGATTGGAATCAGCCTTTATGCCATTTCAACGGGTTCAAACCTTATGAAGGTAAGAAAAGTTCCGGTAGTTACAGGCCTCTTGATAGTAGCCCTATGTATATTCAACGAGTTGATTTTGAAGACGAAATTAGGCCAGGATTTCAGAAGTGTTGGCCAAAGCCAGCACATCTCTGAAGTATCCGGTATAAATGTGGATAGGACCAGGATTATTGCAACCATAATGTCAACCGTATTTGCTGCCTGGGGTCAAATTATATACCTGCAGAATATGGGTACCCTCAACACTTACGGTGCACATACTCAGATAGGTATGTTTTCTGTTGCAGCCCTCTTAGTTGGGGGAGCTTCAACCCAAAAGGCAGGAGTAAAACATGCAATCATGGGTACCCTTTTGTTTAACTCAATGTTCATCATGTCTCCTGAAATAGGCTTGTCCTTGTTTGGCAACGCCCTCCTTGGGGAATACTTCAGGACCTTCATGGTATACGGAGTAATAGGCCTTGCCTTGGGACTCCACGTATGGAGAACAAATAAGAAAGGCAAAGCCACCCTGAACTGATGATGACAAGGGGACGGGGGTAGTGTCATCAAGTGTGACAGGGAGGACCGTCCCCAGAATGATTATTAATATGGGCGTTTGAGCGGATTTTAGCTTAACCGCCCATTTTGTATGACAAGGGGACGATGACAAGGGGACGGGGGTAGTGTCATCTTTTTTCTTCTTGAATTGTGTAACTTACAGTAGTATAATCAGTTCAGGAAAACACGGAGGAAAATACCATACATGAAGGAAAATAAAAGGGAAAAAACCATAATATTAGCCATAGAAACATCCTGTGATGAAACTGCTGCTTCCGTTGTTGAAAACGGAAGAAATGTTTTATCCAATATAATATCATCTCAAATAGAAATCCATAAGGAGTTTGGCGGAGTTGTACCGGAGGTAGCTTCAAGAAAACACATTGAAAATATCAATGATGTGGTATCAAGGGCAATGATTGAAGCCAATACAAAGCCCAATGACATAGATGCAATAGCAGTGACCTACGGTCCCGGCCTGGTGGGTGCACTTTTGGTGGGGATTAATTTTGCAAAAGGCCTTTCCTATGCATGGGAAAAACCCCTGATCGGGGTTAATCATATCGAAGGCCATATAAATGCAAATTACATTGAAAACAAGGATTTAAAGCCCCCGTTTCTCTGTCTTGTGGTTTCCGGAGGCCATACTGACTTGGTTCATGTTAAGGATTACGGTATCTATGAAGTATTGGGAATGACCAGAGACGATGCTGCAGGAGAAGCTTTTGACAAGGTGGCAAGGGCCATCGGGTTAGGTTACCCCGGCGGCCCCTTGATAGACAAGGCAGCCATGGCAGGAAACAAGGATGCCATAAAATTCCCCAGAGCAATAATCGATGACGATACATTGGATTTCAGCTTCAGCGGCTTGAAATCGGCAGTTTTAAACTATCTTCACAATTCAAAGCAAAAGAATGAAACCGTAAAAATTGAGGATGTGGCTGCAAGCTTTCAGGAGGCGGTGGTTGATGTATTGGCAGCGAAAACAATAAAGGCGGCAAAACAAGAGAACTTAACCACCATTGCATTAGCCGGAGGGGTTGCGTCAAACTCTAGTCTCAGGAAAAGACTTCAGGAAAAATGCTTGACCCATAACTATATATTTATGAAGCCTTCTCCGATTTTATGCACGGATAATGCAGCCATGGTGGGTTGCGCAGGATATTATAAATATTTAGCTGAAAAATTTGCCGATTCCTCACTTAATGCAATGCCAAATTTAGAACTTGCAAATTGATTAACAGTTTTTAAAAAAAAAGTATCAACAGCTGTGGATAAAGTTGTTGATATTAGAAAAGCAACAAAAAGTTATTCACAAGTAGCTAACATAGAGTGAATAACTTTTTTTAGTTATCTATAAACTCTTCCCATAAAGTGTATAAATCCTGGAGTTCTTTTTTACGAATGTTTAATTTTTCATTCAGGCTAATAATTAAAAAATTGTCAGTATATGTCGAAGGCTGACATAATTTGGTTTCTAATTCATGAATTTCATTTTCATGCATGAAAATCTTTTCTTCAAGGTCCCTTATGGCTTTTTCCCTTTGCTGTCTGTCTCTTATCTGTTCCCGCTCTTTTTTCTTCTCTGCATTTATTTGTGTTTTGGTTTTGCTCGTGGTTTCTTTATCGTTAGGCTCCTCAAGTTCTGCCTTCTTTTCAAGGTAGTAATCATAATTCCCCAAGTATTCAAATGTTCCCTCTTCGGATAAATCATAGATCTTATTCACAACCTTGTTCAGAAAATACCTGTCGTGGGAAACAACCAAAACCGTTCCTTCATAGTTTATGAGGGAGTCCTCCAGGACTTCCTTTGAATCAATGTCCAGATGGTTGGTGGGCTCATCCATAAGCAAGAAATTTGCATTGGAAGTCATGAGCTTTAAAAGGGATAACCTTCCTCTTTCCCCGCCGCTTAAGTCTTCCACCAACTTGTACATATCGTCTCCGTAAAATAAAAATTGTGCAAGAATTCTTCGAATTTCATAATAATTCAGGTCGGGAACTTCATCCCATATTTCATCAATTACGGTATTTTCACCCTTTAAATTAGTCTGCTCCTGGTCAAAGTATCCTGTATGGACTTGGTGACCGAAGTTTATTTCTCCCTCATAATCTTTTATAATACCTGCAATAATTTTCAGGAGGGTTGACTTGCCTATGCCGTTAGGACCTATAATGCCTATCTTTTCTCCCTTGTAGACGCTTATATTGACATTTTCGAAAAGTTTCTTATCATCAAACGACACGGCAAGATCTCTTATGCTTAAAACATCTCTGCCGCTTGAGACTTTCGGCGTAAACTTCAATTTAACCTTTTTGTTTTCAAAGCCGGGCTTCTCTACTTTTTTCATTTTTTCCAAGGCTTTTTGCCTGCTGAATGCCTGTCTGATATTTCTTTTACTGCCGTAAGCATGGAGGCGCTTTATCAATTCTTCCTGTCTTTCGATTTCCTTCTCATACTCATCATATTGCTTCATAGCCTGTTCAAGCTCAATTTTTCTTTTTTTTATGAAAACCGAATAATTGCCCTTATATGCCTTTAAGGATTTATTCTCCAAAAGAAAAATCCTGTTTACGGTGTTGTCAAGGAAATACCTGTCGTGAGAAATAAGAATAACTTCCCCCTTAAAATTCTTTATATACTTTTCAAGCCATGATATAGCTTCAATATCCAAATGGTTGGTAGGCTCATCCAACAATAGTATGTCTGCTTTTTGCAAAAGTAGTTTTGCAAGCATAATCCTGCTTTTTTCGCCCCCGCTCAAAACATTTATCGGTTTATCAAATTCATCCTCCGAAAAACCAAGGCCCTTTAAAACACCCTTGATCATGCTTCTGTAACTGTACCCGTCGGCTTCCACAAACCCCTCGCTCAGCTTTGAATATGTCTTCATGAGATCTTCAAGCCTGGCAGCGTCCTTTTCTTCAGTCAAGCCGCTCATTTCATGAGATATTTCATGGAGTTTTTCTTCCATTTTAATAACCTCATCAAAAATAAGGAGCATTTCGTCCATAATGCTCATGGTGCTTTCAAGTACTGTATTTTGCCTCAAATAACCTATTTTTTTACCCTTGGCCACGTAGACTTCACCGGAGTCAGGCTCGATACTATTTGTCAATATATTGAATAAGGTTGTTTTACCTGCCCCGTTTAGACCTATTAATCCAATCTTTTCATTGTCATTTATGGTAAAAGAAATGTTTTCTATAATATTTTCCACTACAAAGGCTTTTGAAACATTGTTGCATGATAGAACAATCATAACCGTGACCTCTAATTTTTTGTCATTCTGAGAGCTTCAGCTCGAAGAATCTCACGAGATCCTTCGCTTCGCTCAGGATGACATTCTCTGTCATACCGAGAGCTTCACTTCCCTCAGGGTACAATAATTGTATTATATCATAAAAAATTAACATTTTGGTATCTTTTTTTAATGGACCAAATATGATACAATACTAGGAAGACAATTACTAAATGTATTAGGATTTGGAGGAAGAATGGGAAAATTATTTGGCACGGACGGTGTACGAGGCATTGCAAATAAAGATTTATCCCCGGAATTAGCCTATAAATTAGGACGGATCGGAGGATATTTTTTAACCAAAGGCATAAAAAGACCTAAGATGGTTGTGGGTACGGATACCAGAATTTCGGCAGATATGCTTGAAGGTGCACTGTCTTCGGGACTGAACTCGGCAGGAATAGATGTTTTATATTTGGGAGTATTGCCGACGCCTGCCGTAGCATCTATGATCAGACTGCTAAATGCAGACGGAGGAGTGATGATCACCGCATCTCACAATCCTGTTGAATATAACGGAATAAAGTTTTTCAACAGGGAAGGACTTAAATTGACGGATGAGACGGAAGATTCAATTGAAGAATACATACTGAACAATTTAGATATAGACTACATGCCTATTTCAGGCGAATTGGGAAGAAAAATAAGAGTTGAAAACCCTTTAAGAAAGTATATGGATTATCTTAAGACCACCATCGATGTGGACTTTAAGGGACTTAAGATTGCCCTTGACTGCGGAAACGGTGCTGTTTACCAGGCAGCTCCCCGCCTGCTTCATGAGTTGGGTGCTACAGTTTATGTTATCCACAATGACCCCAACGGAATAAACATAAACGTAAACTGCGGGTCTACAAACCCTGAAGAAATTCAAAAGCTCGTTTTAGAGACGGGAGCCGACATAGGCTTGTCCTTTGACGGTGATGCGGATAGGTTGATAGCAGCGGATGAAAAAGGAAATATTGTGGACGGCGACCATGTATTAGCCATATGCGGCACATACTTAAAGGAAAAAGGAAGGCTGAAAAATAATACCATTGTGGGAACGGTGATGACCAACTTAGGGCTTGATATCTGTCTTAGGGAAAATAAGATTGATATTGTGAAAACCAATGTGGGAGACAGATATGTTTTGGAGGAAATGTTAAAGAAGGGTCATTGCTTGGGCGGAGAGCAGTCGGGACACATTATTTTTCTCGATTACAACACAACAGGCGATGGACTCTTAACTGCCATTCAGCTTTTGAGCGTCATAAAAGCAAAAAATGCAAAACTTTCAGAGCTTTCCTCAATGATGAAAAGCATGCCTCAGGTCTTGGTAAATGCCAATGTTTCAGAATCGAAAAAGAATGACTATTTAAATGATGATGTAATTAAAAATAAGATAGATGAAATTGAGAAGCATTTTAACAATAAGGGAAGAGTATTAATAAGGCCCTCGGGGACGGAGCCCCTGGTAAGGGTTATGATTGAAGGGGAAAACCAGGAAGAAATAAGCTTCCATGCTACCCAATTAGCAAAACTGATAGAAGAACGCCTCCAATAAATTTTAGGGACGGTTCTTTTCGTTCTAAGACTTTTTAGCGACGGTTCTTTCCGTTCTCAAGATTTTATCCAACTAAGTTCAGTACTAAGTACTGGACTTATTTTCTACATAGAGCTATTAAATATAATAGTTACCGTTTTTCAAGAATGAAAAGAACCGTCCCTAAAAATTATAAAAATAATAAGATGCAAAAATATTTTACAAAACAACTTGTGTTAGCCAAAAATCTTATATAAAACAATAAGTTTTGAGAACGAAAAGAACCGTCCCCAAAAACTATTGTCCGAGGGGGATTTCCATGTATGGAACATAGATTGAATGCTCCTTGGGCTGATAGTATACCGTAATTGAATCTAATGTGTATTCTATGGCAGGAATGAGTTTTGTTTCTGCCCTTTTTCTTATTATATCAATTTCAACGGGTCTTTTGGGTCTTTGTTTTACAATTGTTAAATGGGGAGTATAACCCCTTTTTTCCTCCTCCAGACCTAGATTATCATAGATCTTGTTATGTAAATCAATTAAGCCGGGAGAATCAACACTTACGAATAAAACCCTGTTTCCGAATTGGCCAAGGCTATTCAGCTTTACATCAAAAGGCTCTGTTTTTTTGCATACATCTATCACATTTTTGATGAAATCATCCTCATCGGGAAGGGCAGGTGGTGGTACTAAGGTTATGTGAGGTTCTGTCGTAAAAAACCTGAACTGGGCTCGCAGCATTTCTATTTTGTTTTTATAGTTTTTTGGTATTGATACCCCTAAGAAATATTTCATGTATAATCCTTTCTTTCAATGTCATTCTGAGAGCTTTAGCTCGAAGAATCTCATGAGATCCTTCGCTTATGCTCAGGATGACAAAGTATAAGAGAACCTTCCTTGCACTCATGATGACAAAGCATAGTTAAAATAAAATTGTTATATCAATATTATATTTTTTATTTAAATTTATCAAGTATTTATGATAATATTATTATTGTTGCCTGAATTTGCATATAAAATTTTTTTCGTGTCTAGTTTGAAAATATAATGGTGGGTATAATAAAAGAATAATCAGCCTTCGGAGGTCTTGTTCATGTATTCGGGATTTGCGGATTATTCCGAAATTTTCATAAATTATGTTGAAACCTGGGGACCCCTGGCGGGGGTCCTCCTCCCGGTAGTGGAAGCATTTTTGCCAATCCTGCCTTTGGTAGGCTTTGTGATTATGAATGTAGCCGTATTCGGTTTTTTCTTTGGCTACTTGTATTCTTGGATTGGCAACTGTTTAGGGTCATTTCTTTTATTTTTGCTTCTCAGAAGGGTTGGGGCAAAAAAGATGGATGAAAAAATAAGAAGGAGCAAGTATCGGACCACCCTTGAAAAGGTAAAGAGAAAACAGCTGAACCTTTTGTTTTTACTCTACTGCTTTCCCTTTACCCCGTCATTTCTCCTGAGCGGGGCTGCAGCATTGACAAACATGAGAACGGAAGCCTTCCTTGCAATCCTTCTGCCTGCAAAATTCGTAATGATTTTGTCTCTGGCCTTTATAGGTGAGAATGTGAGCTCCTTTTTCGAAAACCCGGCAAAATCCATATTCTTTATAATATTTATACTTTCAGTGAATTATTTGTTCAAATATTTATTTGAAAAATATGAGCATAGTCACAAAGCCCCCCCTTTCTAGACAGACAGCCTTATTGTAATTTTTCAAAAAAAGTATATAATGGTAATGTAATCAAAGCCTCTTGAGGGATGGGTGTTATGCATAAATTATCGAACAATATGAAGCTTATAAATAAGGCAGTAAAAAGTATTTGTGAGGAGAAAGACACAGATAAACTGTTTGGTGACCTTTTGGATTTGTCTTTTCAAATTGCAGGTGCAGACAAGGGATACCTCATATTTGAGGATAAGGGTGACTTATATATTGGGGCGGCAAGAGACACTTCATCGGATAATGCTGTCGTCAAAGCTATACCTTTGAAGGAATGCGATAATCTTTCAAAGGAAGCGGTTTTGAATGTGAAACTCACACTTGATACCCTAATCTCAAACTCAGGTGAAAATATGGAAATTTTTGCTGCTGCCCCCTATATAAGCGAAAACATGTCTAAATCTATGGCAATCTTGCCTTTGGTTCTTCAGGTAATTCCTTTTGGGGTTCTTTACCTGGAAAAAAGCTTAATAAGTGGGGCTTTTTCTGCTGAAAGCTTGGAAATGCTGAAAATATTTTCTGTTCATATAGCTTCGGTAAGGGTTATGCAAATGTATATGGAAAGTACCCGGATAAAAGATGATGGGAAGGATTATCCTGATCTTGTCGACCCTCTGACAATAAGGGAAACCCAGGTTTTGAACCTCCTTTCCGAAGGCATGTCAAACAAGGAAATTGCAAAAAAGCTGGACATAACCATAAACACGGTTAAGGGTTATATAAAGAATATTTATGGGAAATTAGAAGTTAACAGGAGGGTCCAGGCAATAGAAAAGGCCAAAAACCTTAAAATTATAAAAAAGAAATAAACAA